>Ga0265327_10000963_pt1 | contig 41293 bp, 53 predicted proteins | sample 41621metaG_FD_202089 | JGI IMG/M metagenome (GOLD analysis project Ga0265327, IMG submission 202089) | Rhizosphere microbial communities from Carex aquatilis grown in University of Washington, Seatle, WA, United States - 4-16-21 metaG | ecosystem: Host-associated > Plants > Roots > Rhizosphere... | reverse complement strand
AAATTATTTATAGCATTGAATGTGAGCGATACAGGGTCTCCAACTTTGACTGTTGAAGCATCAACTTCATTCAAAGATAGAGTTGCGATCTTCTGATCGCTGATGATAGTGGCGATACTAGTTCCACCACTTGCCTGACTGTATACAGAAGCTGGGAGAAGACCAATAATTCCGTTGAATGGAGCACGTATAAAATAATTTGCGTAAGTTTGTTCGGCTTGGTTGAGTGTTAGTTGTGCCGACTGAATATCAAGAGGATCGGTACCTGTTACGAGAGTCGTTAGTGAGTTTTGAGCTGTTGCTATAGAATTTTGTGCTCCAAGAAGGGAAGAGACGTCACTGTTCGTACTATTTGACCAAGTGATCACGTTTGCTTGAGCTGCGGCTGCATCCTTAGCGAGATAATCTGGTTGATAAGTGGTTATGAAAGTAATAGTGTTCTGTGCATTTTGTAGAGTGTTTGCGACGTTTTTTGCTAGAGCATAAGTATCATCCAGTGTTTGTAAAATAGTGGAAGTGGCACTCTGTCTAGTTAGTGACTTGTACTCCGCTAACACTTTTATATACTGTATGTTTGCTGAATCGAAATTCATACCAGTTTGAAGTCTATCTGTTTGCGCGGTTGAACTTAGATAAGAGGATTCTTGGTCACTGAGAAAAGTCCCTTGTCCATAAAGGAGAGTATTTAGTCCTGGTATAACAGTTTGTAAATCAATGAATGCATTTGCGATTGAATTAAAAGCCGTCCCATATGATTGGTCGACTGAATTTTGGGCATTTGAAAGATCTGTCGTCTTTGGTGCTTCAGTTAATTTTGCAAGTGCAAGTTTTGCACTATTTAATGAATTTAATGCATTAGTAGGATCTATAGTAGCAATCAAATCACCTGTGTTTACATGTTGTCCAACGTTAACGTTGATGGATTCAATTGTTCCTGAAACTAGACTAGTTAGACCTAATTGATTTGTAGCAGAAACTTGTCCTGTACCAGTGACTGTTTGGATTATATTGCCGATGCGAGCTTTAGAGAGGGTATATTGAGGAGCTGCTGTTGGAAGAGTATATCTATAAATCTCGTAACCTATAAATATTAATACAATAACTACGACCACGGTCCATATCTTATGTTTGGTAATTAAATCTTTTGTTTTTATATATATATTTTTGGTCATAGTCTTTGTTAATTTGTATTATTTATATCAGTCGAAGTTCCGCCCGCGTCTCTCATCATAGTACTTGCTCCATTTGGTGGAGGAGGGATGATTCTGATAAATGAAGCTTGGATTTCACCTTTATCATTTGGTGTACCTATAACTATTGCTTGTTCACCGACTCGAATATCACTCGTAGTAGCCAGTGTGTGGAATATTCGGACAGTAGTTTCTGGTGCCAAAGTCACTATTTGCTCGGCGTTCTTGCCACCCTTGATCATTATTGATAAAGGTAAGTTAGTTGAAACTATCTGGCCAACAATACCGTGAGGATTAACATCATCTGATCCTTGCATAAAAGGTTCGAATGGTGAATTTGGACTGTTGAATCCTTGTCTGTAAACATCATCGAGATCATGAGAAAAAGTCGCTTTATAATAGCCGACAAAAATACCAGCAGAGAAAATAATGAGGGCAATTAGGATTATTGAAAGAATAGTTATAATCTTTCCATATGTTTTTGTTTCTAGAATGTTTTTCATTGCAATGTTTTATGTTTTGTTAAATATTAAATAAACTAAGCAGTAACATGCTTATTATGAAGTGTTGGCATATAGCCTACACCTCTTCGAAGAGCATTCGCTATGATAAGTAATAATCCAACAATAAGAACCGTCTCTATGATAGGTAATGATTCAATCAATGAAAGTCCGAAATCTTTCCATGAAGCTAGAGCGTATGACCAATCAGATGAAAATAGCGAGAGGTATGTAGAAAAACCTGATTGAGATGAGGCGCTAACGAAACTCTTAATAACCGGTATAAATGCAAAAAGCGCAATCACTACTGATGATATATGTAGAGTAAGAAAAAGACGTGCTCGATTGAGGCGAGATTTTTCAATACGGAACATAACCGTAGTCTCTATTCTTTTATATGTCTGATTATGTGTTGTATCTGATTTCATGGTTTTGCAAGTATTATATAAGCATTCTACGAGTTTATAAGGGTTTTCGGTGCATAAGCTTATCTTTGACTTTTGACAATGAACGACGGTGCCAACTTTTGACTGTATTCATTGGTTTATCCATGATTTCGGCTATTTCTTCAAAGGTCATTTCTTGTTGATAATGCATAGTTAGAACGGCCTGGTGGTCTGGATGAAGGACACTTAGAACATCTTTCATTTCATCAGCTAATTCAACTTGGGCGAATAATTCTGAAGGAAGCGGCTCGATATCAGCCACAGTATCTTCAAATTGAGGAGATTCATCATCATTATTGTTCATGTCAGAAAATGTTACAGCTTTCTTTTTCTTAATATGATCAAGCGCTGTATTTCTAGCTATAGTGAAAAGCCAAGGCTTAAATTTCATTCCTTGTTTGAAACGTCTCATATATTTCCAAGTCTTAAAAAAAGTATCTTGAGTGACATCCTCTGAATCTTCCTCTGTTCGAACATATTGCCGAATGAAATTAAAAATATGTTTCAAGTAGCGCTCCATTAATTGCTGGAACGCCTTATCGTCACCTTTTTTTATATGTTCAACTAGCTCTTCGTCGGGAAGCATGTTGTTTATCATACTACATTTTGCTATAATTGCGATTAATACTAACAATCAGCTAATAAATATACTTATGGCAAAAAGAATCACAGGTGTCGGAAAGAAGCGTGCAACTCGTAGTCACAAAACAACAAAGCGTCTAGCGGCAAAGCGTCTTCGCCAAGCTCCAAAGCGTGCGGCTCGTGCAAAAAGAGGAAAGCACTAAAACTTAATTCATGATAAAAACCGCTATCTTTGCAAACGGATGTTTCTGGTGCACTGAAGCGGTTTTTTCGATGCTGAAAGGAGTGAGTTCGGTCGTGCCAGGCTATGCAGGTTTGGATTTGCCAGCTGGTAGAGTTGAATCTATCAAACTTGAATACGACCCCAAAGTTATTTCTTATGAGGATTTGCTGGCAGTTTATTTTAATACACATGACCCTACGACTGTGAATAGACAGGGAAATGATGTTGGAACACAATATCGTTCTGTTATTTTCTGTGTTGACGATGAACAAAAAATCTTGGCAGAAAAGACTGTAAAAGAATTAAATGAATCAAAAGCATATGACAAGCCTGTTGTCACTGAAGTTACGAAGCTTGATAAATTGAGTGATTTTTTTGAAGCTGAAGATTATCATCACGAATATTATAAGAATCATGAAGGGCAGCCATATTGTCAGTTAGTTATTGCGCCCAAGTTAGAAAAGATGCAGAAGAGGTTTGAAAATTTGCTTAAATGATGCGTGGTATAATTAGAACATGAATGAAGATGACCTCAAAAAGAAGTTAACCCCCGAAGAATACAGCGTCCTCCGTGAAAAAGGCACAGAGGAGCCTTTCAGTGGCAAACTCTTACACGAAATGCGTGAGGGAACATATAAGTGCAAAGTTTGTGACAATCCTTTATTTCCTTCTACTGCAAAATTTGATTCTGGTACAGGTTGGCCCAGTTTCGATCAGGCGTTACCGGGAGCAACAAAATTGATTACAGATGATAGTGAAGGTTTGGTCCGTGCCGAAGTTGTTTGTGCAAAATGTGGCTCACATTTGGGTCATGTATTTGATGATGGGCCAACTAGTACTGGTAAAAGGTATTGTTTGAATTCAGTTTGTTTAGAACTTGCGACGGACGAATCAGTTAATAAATAATCTCTAAAATATGAACAAAGCATACTCATGGTATTCAACTTTAATTAAACCCAGGTTTGCACCTCCTGGTTGGTTATTTGGTCCAGTATGGAGTGTTCTCTACGTAATAATAACCATTACCTTCTTGTACGTATTTTATTCAGCTTATGAAGGTGCGATTCCTTTGATCGTTATTCTTCCTTTTATCTTAAATTTAATATTTAATTTTTCATTTGCACCAATACAGTTTGGTTTGAGGAATAATTACCTTGCAGCACTCGATGTGCTCCTAGTTTGGGCGACTCTCATATGGGCTATCTATATGATTTGGCCATATTCTCACTCAATAGCCTATGCACAAATACCGTATCTTTTATGGGTAACTTTTGCTACTGTATTACAACTAACGATAACTTGGTTAAATAAATAAATCTCGCCGAATTAATCCAAATTAATCCGAATTAATAACATGAACACTACAGAAATAGCACCAATCATTCTCGAAAAAGCACCGCTCATATTAGCTGAAATTAAAAAGGCTAATAATATTCTTTTGCATTGTCATCCATCTCCAGACCCAGATAGTGTTGGCTCAGCATTGGCAATGAAGTTTGCTTTGGAACAATTGGGTAAGAAGGCTACTGTCATAAAAGGTGATTCTGAGATTCCACAAGCTTTTATGCATTTTCCAGGAGCTAAAGATATTGTTCAAAAGAATTATTTTGAAGTTGATTTGAAGGAATATGATTTGTTTATTGTACTTGATACCGCTTCTTTAAGTAGGATTTCTACAATTAATAATGTCATTTTGCCAGATACAATTTCTGTAATCGATATAGATCATCACTTTACAAATCCTGGTTTTGGAAAAATTAATCTTGTTGTTTCAGATTATCCTGCAACATGTCAAATACTCTTTGATCTATTTTCATCTTGGAACATAAATATTACTCCTGATATTGCAGCAAATCTTTTTATTGGTATATATACTGACACTGGTGGTTTCAAATTTCGTGGTGCAACACCTCGAACCTTTGAGGTAGCAGCTAAGTTAACGCCAGTGATACCATCTTTTCCAAAAATTATTTCAGATATGGAGAATTCAAACTCTCCAGAATTCATCGCATTTCAAGGACTAGCATTGAGTTCTGTCGAGACGTTTTTCAATGGAGTCTTAGCACTTTCTGTTGTTTCAAATAAGGCATTAAATGCTAGAGGTATCCCTTCTTTAGTAACAAGTTCGAGTTCCATATCACCACAACTTATTACTGTTTCGGCTTGGAAGATTGGTGGAGCTTTAGTCGAGATTGAGCCAGGTAAGGTTAAGGTAAGCTTTAGAACCAGCGATTCAGACAATTATGACGTGTCTAAATTAGCCATTGCAGTTGGAGGAGGTGGACATAAGGCCGCCGCCGCCGCTACGATTCCGTTGTCTATTGAAAAAGCAAAAGAATTGGTTGTCTCTAAAGCCAAAGAACTGTATAATCTCTAAACTATGAATAAAAATATAATCATTTCAGTCATCGCAATCGTTGTTATTGCTATAGCCTGGTTCTCTCTAGATCACGCCTCCGGCTATCCAAAGAGTCCGGAACAAATATTAGCAGAACAAACATTGAGCACTGCAACATCTACGGCTACTTCAACGGCGAGTACAACAGCTTCTATCGTGACAAGTCCAGCAATTAATAAATCATCAGATTCATCAAATAAAATTTCTATGAATACTATAACCATTCAGACTAATAAAGGAACTATCGTTTTTGAGACATACAACAATGATGCTCCAAAAACAGTCGCTAACTTCATTTCTCTTGCAAATAAAGGTTTTTATAATGGACTCATATTTCACCGCGTCATTGAAGGATTCATGATACAGGGTGGTGATCCTACAGGTACTGGAACAGGTGGTCCAGGCTATAAATTTGCTGATGAACTCAATCCAGCAACTGCCTCATATCAGACCGGTTACGTACGTGGCGTAGTAGCTATGGCAAACTCTGGTCCAAATACAAATGGTAGTCAGTTTTTCATCATGCAGAAGGATACACCACTTCCTCACAGTTATTCTATCTTTGGTAAAGTTGTCTCCGGTATGGACGTAGTTGATGCCATCGCTTCTACTCCAGTTAATGCTTCAGATAAGCCTACAACTGATGTCGTTATGACGAAGGTGACTGTAGCTGCTGCGAATTAGGTTTTTGGGAATGGATTTATTTTAATAGGGTCTTGAAAGAGTGTCTTGACTGACACTCTTTTTAGTTGTAGTTTAAGTTTAAACAAAACAGAAACTTGAAATAAATTTGATTTTTGAAAAATTATGGAAACAAAAAATACAAAACCACATGTGAATGTTGGGACACTTGGTCACGTGAATCATGGCAAGTCCACATTTATCGCAGCTATCGCGTTTGCTCATTTAAGTCGTCGTTCTTCATTGAACGAAGCTAGTTTGCCGGTTTTGGCTGATTTTGACCCCAAAAGTGGAATCATTCTTGGCCACCAAATCAGGGGGGAAGAAAGAAAAGATAAAATTCAACCTAAAGGAAATTCATGAAAAAACTAGAAAATATCGTTAAGCCCAGATTATATTTGGGTGATATGGACGGTTACACCAATGAAAAGATCGCAGAATTCATTGAGAGGGACGAAGTATTTACTACACAATATGGCACTCAAGACGGTAAATCCACAAATGCGGTCGAGGTAACAGAACGACAACTCGCTTCCGCATTACAAAGCAAGCTGGACCGAAATCTAACCTTCAATGTCTATGCTAATTATGGCAATGATATCAGGCTTACACCTGTTGATGCCAAGCTTAAAAACAAAATGCTAACTATTACTCAAAAATTGGCACGTGAATTGAGGAAGCGGCTAATTCAAATGAAGAAGCTTCCAAAACATCACGAGGTTTACTCGATCTCTATTGATTCAAAAGGTATGAACTCACTTCCATAAGTGAATAAGTCTTTAATTTCATCCGCGTTGTTATTACTTTACAGTAAAACAACGCGGTTTTTATTGACTGTATTATTATTTGACTATATACATATCACATGTTATTATGTTTATGTAAGTATTTTAAAAGAAAGGAGGTGAATAACCTTGAGTACACAAACATTTGTGGAAGCTCGTAAAATCGGTCAAAGACACGAAAGCACGTGGACAGAAAGGGATTGTGACATCATGTATTGGTGGTTTTATCACGAGATGGATGATCCGAGTGAAGAGGCTCTAAGATACTGCGTTAAGACATATATTTCAAGAAATAATGTCAAATGGTGCAGGTTTCTAATGGAGCGATTTCCTTCAGAGGAGAATCTGGAACTTGTGAGAAAAATGATTGGATATGATGAATCACGGCGCGGGAGCATGCGAAGTGTGATGAAAGGTATGCTCAAAGCACGACCCTTATCACAAAACCACATTGACTTGGTCTGTGAGTACGGATCTAAGGCAATGCGTGTAAAAGCTAGAAAAATAGAAACTAGGCTTTACGAAATTTAATATTTGATTTTGAACCCGCTACATCATATAACGATGCAGCGGGTTTCATGTTATGATTTCAATATGTCAGATTTCTATAATCCACGCCGAACACGTAATGTCTTCGACCCAAAGAGTGAAGAATACTTCAAGGCTAGTCGCTCAAAGATTGATCTATTTATAAATTGTCCGCTTTGTTACTATCTCGATGCTAGACTCGGTGTTGCTAGACCGCCAGGATTTCCATTTTCCTTGAACTCAGCAGTCGATACTTTACTTAAAAAAGAATTTGATATTCTTCGCGAAAAGAAGCGTCCACATCCGCTCATGCATGCCTTTGGCGTAAAAGATGTAATCCCGTTTGCTCACGAAGATATGGATATTTGGCGTAGTAATTTTAAAGGAATTACTTATTTAGACAAAAAAACGAATTTGCTCATAACTGGCGCAGTTGACGATGTTTGGATAAATGAAAAAGGTGAGCTCATCATTGTGGATTACAAGTCAACTAGTAAAGAAGAAAAGGTTACACTAGATAAGGAGTGGCAAATCGGTTATAAACGTCAAATGGAAGTCTATCAATGGTTGTTCCGCAAGAATGGATTCAATGTTTCATCGACCGGATACTTTGTTTATTGTAATGGTAAGACCGACGTCGCTTCTTTTGATGCAAAACTAGAGTTTGATATTGATCTCATTCCTTATACTGGAAATACTGACTGGATTGAACCTATTTTACCAAAGATGAAAGCATGTCTAATGAGTGAAAAGCCACCAAAGCCTGAAGCTGGTTGCGACTATTGTCGTTATCGTAAAGCGGCAAGGGATGTGCAGGAGGAGAAGAAAAAATAAGCAATAAATAGAAGGTTTAGAATTTGTCTGAACCAGTATTCTTTTATTGAAAATTAGTGAAGAACCCACTTATCAATGTATATATAAACATAACTACAATGAAAGTAAATGCAATTATGCCAAATATTGGAAAGACTTTTGACAATCCATATAGTCTCCCACTGGCTAACGGGTTATTTTTGATATCAGGTTTGTCTTTAAAACCGCTCCACATTTTTCTAACAATATAAATATAAGGTACCAAGATTATCAGAATAGCAATTAATGAAATAAGGGCCATTATTAAATAGTAAGTCATTGTCTATATTGTTTATATGTTATTAATTATATGTATATATTTACCCTAGTTTCTTTGTCAATATTTCTTTTATCACAGCCGGATTAGCGGCACCTTTTGTGGCTTTCATAGCTTGGCCTATGAGGAATTGAATAGAAGTGACTTTACCTGCACGGTATTCAGCGACAACTCCTGCATTGTCAGCGATGACTTTTTCGATAGCTGGTTCGAGTGAAGCGGCATCACTTTTCTGGATAAGACCATTTTTATCAGCGAGTTCCTTCGGTGGAATATTCTTTGAGGCTTCATCTGTGACCATGAGTGAAAGAATTTTCTTTGCGCCAGATGATGATACATCTCCTTTTGAAATCATGTCTATGAGCAGAGCGAAATTAGCCGGCATTACAATTGAAATATTTGCTGCAGCTTCTGTGCCGTAAGCTTTTTTCAATAATCCTAAATAATCAGTAAGAACATAGTTCAAGACTAAGCGAGCATTTTTCTGATCTTTATTTGCAAGCTTTGCAACGATGGCCTCAAAATAATTAGTAAGTAATCCCTGGTCATCATCGACGAAAACCTCCGCTTCTTTGTCAGTTGCACCAAAATCTTTCTTGAATCTCTCACGACGAATCCAAGGCAGTTCAACTAACTCTTTTGTTAAAGCTTCTTTTGAAAACTCAGGAATTTCTGAAATTTTAAGTTTTGGTATGTCAGGATCAGGGAAGTAACGATAGTCATGCGAACTTTCTTTTGATCGTTGTGAATAGGTTTCGCCAGCTTTTCCCTCATCTGGTGACCAACCTCTAGTTTCTTGCTTAACTTTTTCACCAGCCTCGAGCAACTCTATCTGACGTTCAATTTCAAATGCGATAGCTCCTTCAACTGCACGGAATGAGTTGAGGTTTTTGACTTCAGTTTTTGTACCAAACTTTTTAGCAGCAGTATCTTCGGTAGAAGCGACAGAGATGTTTGCTTCAACACGCATTTCACCTTTTTCCATATTTGCTTCACCAGCACCAAGGTAACGAAGGAGGAGTTGAAGTTCTTTTGCAAAAGCAACTGCTGTTTTTGCGTCGTGAATAGTTGGAGTTGTAACAAGCTCCATGAGAGGAACGCCTGAACGATTGAAATTCACTAGACTTTTTTCATGAGTATCGTGAGTGGACTGAGCCGTATCTTCTTCTAGGTGAATGCGTTCGAGTTTTACTCCAGCCAAAGTTCCACCAGAGATGAGTGGGTAAGCATACTGACTGATCTGGTAACCTTTTGGTATGTCAGGATAGAAATAGTTTTTACGATCCCATTCTGTGAAGTCAGCAAGAGTACCATCGACAGCGACACCAATTTTCAAAACACTTTTAATAGCTTCTTTATTTAAAACAGGGAGAGTTCCTGGGTGACCTAGACAAATAGGGCAGATGTTCACGTTAGGTCTTTCTTCATCAGGGTTATTGGCACATGAGCAGAACATCTTTGAAGCCGTCTTAAGTTCAGCGTGTATTTCTAGGCCTATGGTAGGAATGTATTTGTTCGTCGATTTGTCCATGGGTAGTATAGTAACCTGTAATCGGAAAACAGTAAACAGAAACGAATCGGCGCCGGAAAACCGGAGCCTCGGAGCCGTGTGGCCTGATGTGTTCATGATATCAAACTCCTCAACCGAGTCAATAATTATTATAATTTGGTATAATACAAATATGGAAAAGTATCAACATGATATTGTGGTTGAGACACAAGAAAGTGCAGATTCAATCCTTGTTCGCGTCCAAGAACTTAAAGAAGAGTTGAAAACTCTTGAAGAATATCAATATATGACAGATAAAGATGTTGCTCGAAGTATCCAGTTGATAGGAGATTCCGTTATTTCAGAAGAAAGCATCCATAAAATAAAAGATCAGGCATATAAAGGTATTGATTATGTTGAATATATCGAAGAAATATCAGCTTTTCTTGATAAGCAAAATAAATTACATGAATCAGGTAAACCTTCTTTGGAAGTTGAAAAACAAGCTCTTGCACCAGGTGAAGAAGAGGAGCTCGAAATTGGTGATGGCTATTATGCACTCATGCCCCCAGCTGGCAATTATCATAAGAAAAAAATAACGGTTTCTATCTCGAGTAATTTAAATGATAGAAATACAAGTCCTCGTGGTGTTTTGTATAACTTAGCTGTTAAAGGTTTTGATCCAAATACACTCGTTGTACAGCATGAAGTTATTCATCATTATCAGCGTAATAAAGAATCTAGTCTGTTATTAAAATTACTACATAGTTTAAGTGCAGATAAAAATTCAAAGAAATTGCTTGAAGAGATACATGCGAGACTTCACCATTCAATGATTGGTGCTTCGTGGGCGTTTGATGATGATAAAAATATCAAAGCATTATCGACAAAGAATTATGGTTTATCAAAAAAAGAACTTACGGCACTTGTTTCTATTGATGAATTACAGCGCCGTGTAGTGCATCTGCGTTCAAGGAAAATTGCCCAAGAAATGATTAAGGAACTTATGTTTTCTGCAAAATAGTTTTAATCTTTCTGACACAAAATACACGTAGTGTCTCCTTGTATATTTTTTTCTTCATGAGAAAATTAAGTCATGGAAACATTGACCAGGATCGCCATATTCAAAAAAAAGAAGATACGTAAGACTATTCACAATGAGGAATGGTGGTTTTCGGTCGTGGATGTGGTTGAGGTACTAACGGATAGTGAAAATCCGAGCGTTTACTGGACGGTTATGAAGAGCAGAGTAGAAGCAGAAGATGGATTTCAACCATTTACAATTTGTAAACAGTTGAAACTCTTGGCAAATGATGGCAAAATGCGCGAAACTGACTGTGCTGACACAGAAGGCATGTTTCGAATTGTTCAGTCTATTCCATCACCAAAGGCGGAGCCATTCAAACGCTGGTTGGCGAAAGTTGGTTTCGAGCGAGTACAGGAGATAGAAAATCCTGAGCTTGCAACCAAGCGCACTAGATTGCTTTATAAGCTCAAAGGGTATCCTGATAGTTGGATAGAAAAGAGGATGCGCGGTATCGCTATAAGGGAAGAACTCACTGATGAATGGAAGAACCGTGGCGCTGAGAACGATATAGATTATGAGATTTTGACTGCCGAGATTTCTAAGGCGACATTTGGTGTGACTCCAGATGAGTACAAGAGACTGAAAGGTCTCAGGCGACAAAATCTACGAGATCATATGGACGATTTCGAACTTATTTTTACTATGCTCGGCGAACGTTCGACGACAGAGATTCATCGAACCGAAGATTCAAAAGGCGTTCCTAAATTGAAATCTGATGCACATCGTGGTGGTAAGATTGCCGGTGGCGCAAGAAAAGAGCTTGAAAGGGAGCTTGGAAAGTCAGTAGTAACAAAAACTAATTTCCTGCCAAAACCAAAGAAATAGTTATTAATTCCGTGTTAATTTACCACACGTGTTGACACCCATGCCTTTTAATTGCATAACTTGCTATTTTTATGGAGTTATGATATATTACTCAGCGTGTAAGTTTCTCGTCACTTACGCGTTAGCAATTAACGACTGAGAGCTCCGCTAGCGCGTTACTGTATAAGTGATCCGTTGCGGGTAATAAAAGAAATGTCAAAAAGACTTTTCGTAGGCAGTATTGCCTGGGGTACAACCGACGCCACCCTGAAGAAGCACTTCGAACAGGCTGGTGAGGTAGAGTCAGCAGCAGTTATCATCGACAAGATGTCAGGCCGTTCAAAAGGCTTCGGCTTCGTAGAGATGGTCAACGATGCAGACGCAGCTACTGCTATCGACAAGCTTAACGGTTCAGAACTCGATGGTCGCAAGATCGTTGTATCTGAAGCCCGCCCAAAGCAGTAATTAACTGCCTTCGGTCCGTTTATAAAAATGCCCACTTCTGTGGGTATTTTTATTTTAGATATATGGTTAAGTATAAAGTATAAAGTATAAAGTATATGGTATAGGGTATGAAGGTATAGTAAAATATCCTGATGTTAGAAAATAGCATCAAGAAAAAGATATTGAATTTTAGTGATCTGAAGACGTGGCAAGAAGCACATGCTTTGGCACTTTCTATTTATAAAGCATCAACTGCTTTTCCGAAATCTGAACTATTTGGGTTAACTAATCAGATAAGAAGAGCATCGGTCTCTGTTGGCTCTAACATTGCTGAGGGATTTGGAAGGCAGACACAGAAAGAAAAGAATTTATTTTATCATCATGCGAAAGGTTCGTTGCTTGAGCTTAAGAGTCAGTTATTTCTTGCGAGAGATTTAAACTATCTTAATAAAGAGGTTTCTGAAGAGATTATAAAATCAGCAAATTATACACATGCCTTACTAGAAGGACTTATCAAAACTTCATTTAGTCGATAGGGAAATCAAGTTGTTTTTCGGGAATATTTTGTAACCTACCCCAGGCAATGTTGAGCAAGATTAAGAATTTCTCTCTCCGTGACATTTACTTTGTGCATATGCCATCTTTCCTCCAAATTTTCTTCGTCGGAAACTTTGGTGTTGATTACATTAATTGAATCAAGTATTTTCTTGTCCTCCAATGATTCCTCTATAATTGTCCCAGTATATTGTTGTTCCATAACTTTATACTTTATACCCTATACTATATACTTCTGTCTTAGTTAATATTTCTCCACCACTCAGTTACCGGAGCTTTTTTGATTATCTCCATAGCATCATCTATAGAATCGGTAATATGGAACAATTTTAAATCACGTTCTTCGATAGCCTGAAAATCCTTAAGCAAAGTCTTTTTAATCAAATCATTGACTGGATTCCAGAACTTTGAATCCATGAGAATGACTGCAACATGAGGAATCTTTCCAGTTTGAATGAGTGTGAGTACACCGAATAGTTCATCGAAAGTTCCAAATCCTCCTGGGAAAAAGATGTAAGCTTCTGCAGCGAATTCCATCATTGTTTTTCTTGAAAAGAAATAGGCAAATTTCATTGAGTGAGTGACGTATGGATTGATAGAGTGTTCATGAGGAAGGCTGATATTCATTCCGATAGAAACTCCGCCGGCGTCATAAGCACCTTTGTTAGCTGCTTCCATGATACCGGGACCACCGCCAGTGATAACTGCGTATTTTATGTCTGTAGCGATACGATTTCCTAAGTCGTATGCGAGTTTGTAGTGCTCACTGCTTTTTGGTGCCAATGACGAGCCGAATACTGTTACAGACTTTGAATATTTAGATAAGAAATCAAATCCATCAGCGAATTCGCGGTTAATACGTCCAAGATGATTCTCAACTTCTTTTGCATGTATCTCTGAACGAACTAGTGGGTTGTTGTTTTTATCGTGTTGCATATATTTGTTTAAAAGTATGAAGATAGTGTAGCATAAGAGATATGCGGTTTACTATTCAAGCAAAAGTAACAAATTCCTTGGCACGTGCCGGAAAAATTGAGACAGAGCATGGAATTATTGAAACTCCTGCATTTATTCCTGTTGGAACAAAGGCGACTGTAAAGGCTGTTACAATGGATGAAGTGCGCGAAAAAGTTGGAGCAAATGCAGTTTTAGCAAACACTTATCATCTATATTTACAGCCTGGGGATGAAATAATTAAAAAAGCTGGTGGACTCGGAAAATTCATGAATTGGTCAGGTCCAACTTTTACTGACTCTGGTGGTTTCCAGGCTTTTTCTTTGGGGACTGTGAAGGGAAGAGGAAAGAAGATAATCGGGGAGAATGATCAATTATCAATTATCAATTATCAAATGAATCGCAATACACAGGACGATTCCGAATCCATGATGGCAAAAATTGACGATGATGGTGTAACTTTCAAATCAGTAATAGATGGTAGTGAACATCGTTTTACTCCAGAACGTTCTATCGAGATTCAGCATAATATTGGCGCAGATTTAATTTTTGCATTTGATGAATGTGCTACACCTGGTGCGGACTATGATTATCAAAAAAAAGCTGTTGAAAGGACAAGGATTTGGGCTGAGCGCTGTTTGATTGAACATAAAAAACATGATGACGAGATCGCATTACTCGGCATTGTTCAAGGTGGACGTCATGAAGATTTACGCAGACAAAGCGCAAAGGATATAGGTCAAATGAAACTTTCAGATGGGACAAGTTTCGATGGTTTTGGTATTGGAGGATCTTTTGATAAGGATGATATTGGGACAGCGGTAAAGTGGGTTTGTGAAGAATTGCCAGAAGATAAACCAAGACATTTACTTGGTATTGGTGAGCCTATTGATTTGATTCTTGGAGTCGCTAACGGTGTCGATACTTTTGATTGTGTGGCACCAACAAGATTGGCACGCACTGGCGCAGCTTATGTTTTTCCAACTTCGACTGACAGAAAAACCAGGATTAATTTGCTGAACGCTCAGTTTAAAGAGGATTTCAGCCCACTCGATCCGTCTTGCGAATGTGATACTTGTAAAAATTATTCACGAGCTTATCTTGCTCATCTATTCCGGGCAAAGGAAATATTAGGAGCAACGCTTCTTTCAGTGCACAATCTTTATTTCCTTGTAAATTTAGTTAAAAAATTACGCCAAGCTATCGTTGATGGAGATTTTGAAGACGAGAAGAATAAATTGCTTGAGATTTTCAATTGATCATTGAGTTATTGCATCATTGATCATTTTTCAAATCTCTTTTGGTTTATAGTCATCTGGAGCTCTATTCAACCACCACTCAAGTTGTTCTTTTGTGAGCAGGCCTTCCTGTGCACCGACAAATTGAGCGACTGACATCGGATTGACTGGAGCCCAGACGAGAGCTTCTAGAGGCGGTTTTCCCATAGCTAGAGCAGATACAAAAGTTGAGGCCCAAGCATCTCCACAGCCCGTGCGTTCAAAAGCTGGTCTAGGATCTGGATACATAGGAACGTGGTAATAATGTTCACCATCAAATAGATAGGCACCATCCGTATTATCTGTGATAGCCACAAGCTTTGGACCAAATTCAGAGAGGCGCTTCATCATAGCTTTTATATCTCTAGTCTTGGTTTGCAATATACGCTGCGCTTCCTCTACGTTCACAATAAAGAGATCCGTCTTTTTATAAATACGCGCAAGTTTTTCTAGACCTAACTCCATTTGGAAAGTTCCTGGTTGAAAAGCTAGTTTTACTTTTGGGTGTTTTTCTAAATAGTCTGCTATTGAAAGATGATAATTATAAGTCGTAGAAGCGAGTGAAGTCAGATAGATCCACTTAGGTTCAGGAAATTCTGGCAGCTCGTAATCATAATCTGTATGTTTGACGAGTATAGTTCGGTCAACGTCATACCAAAGCACAAAATGATAATTACTTGGTTTATTTTTATTTGTTTTAACAAATTTGGTTATGACTTTATTTCTTTGTAATTCAGCCAGGTCATCTTTTCCGTTTTGATCATCACCAACGTTGGCTATTAGTGCAGCTGAAAGACTGAGACGAGCTGCGCCAACGGCAGCATTGGCGGCATTGCCGACAGCTTTTACAACTTTCACATATTCAAAAGGGATTTTATCTCCAAAGGGTAAACAAATCTGACAGTTATGTTCATCTATCTCACAGTGAACACTAGCATCTTTGAGACGAATGAAGGCGTCAGTTGTGATATCACCAATAGCGAGTATATCAATTTGCTTTTTAAACATGCTCACATTGTAACATAGCAAGATAGTCGTGTTATACTATATTTAATGTTATCTCTACGTGAATATATAAAAGAAGCGCAAAGCAAAGGAGTTGCCATTGGTCATTTCAATATTTCAACGCTCGACGGAATCTGGGCAGTTGTAGATGCTGCGAAAGAATTAAACGTTCCGGTCATAGTTGGTGTATCAGAAGGAGAGAGAGACTACGTTGGTGTGAAGCAGGTCGCCGCTATTATTAAAAGTATAAGAGAAGAACGTGCTCAGTCAATTTTTTTGAACGCAGATCACACTTATTCTTTTGATAGAGTAAAAGAGGCAATAGACGCAGGATTTGATGCTGTTATCTTTGATGGAGCACAACTTTCTTTTGAAGATAATGTGAAGATGACTAAAAAGTGTGTTGAGTATGCGAAAGCTTGTGGAAGGGATGTGCTAGTGGAAGGTGAACTCGGATATATAGGGAAGTCATCCGAAGTTATGTCATCTGTTCCCGTCGGTGTTCAGTTGACAGATCCAGAAGATGCAAAGCGTTTTGCGAAAGAAACTGGTATAGATATGCTTGCTCCAGCAGTTGGAAATTTCCATGGAATGCTTGAGAGTGGTATGGCTGCGACTTTGAAAGCTAAAAAAATAGATCCAGAAAGAATTTTAAATATTTATAATAAAACAGGTTTACCTTTAGTTTTACATGGTGGATCAGGACAAGGTGATGAATTAGTGAGAGGAGCTATTAAGGCCGGTGTGGCTATAGTGCACGTTAATACAGAGTTACGTTCTGCTTATAGATCTGGTCTAGTAAAATCATTATCTGAAAATCATGACGAAGTGGCTCCTTATAAATTCCTAAAACCAGCTAAGTTAGCCATGCAAGAGGTTGTTTTAGAGAAACTGAAGATATTCAATAACCTTGGTTGATTATTATTGATTAATGTTATAATAAAATTATGTCAGACGTAGAATTTGAGGTAGACAACACAAATTATAATCGCCCAACACAAGGCGGTTCATTTGGTAGTTCAAATTCAAAGCAAAATTCAAAGAGTGGCATGGTTAATTGGCTGATTGCTCACGGTCTCGTTAGATCAGAAAATATGGGCCAGATTTTTCTTTTGTCTTTTGTGGCTGTCAATTTTATTGCTTCGTATATTATCCTTAAATATTTCGGGGTTATATAATTATTTATTTCATGAAATATTCACTACGATCTCAAAAAGGTTTTACCCTCATCGAACTTTTGGTGGTTATTTCAATAATAGGGTTGTTGTCTTCAATCCTCTTAGTTGCATTACAGTCTGCTAGAAAGAGTGCGAATGGTTCTTTTATTCAACAGGAGATGGTGCAGTTAAGGAATTATATGGAGCTACATAGGGATGCGAATGGTACCTATTACACTGTCTTGAGTCAGATAAATAGCGATTATAATAATAGTGCTCTTAAAGCTAATCCGATTAGGTTTAATGGTATTTTCGCTTCTAAAACATATACATTTCAATTTTATTCTACCGCATCATGTTTGCATTTGTCTGACTCGCAATTAGAAAATATATGTAATGCTATATTACAAAAAAATGCTTCTACCAATGCCCCTGGACTTGTTATAGGTGGTAGTCCGTTGATTAATGAGTCTGGCTTGGTTGGAGGTGGTTTTATTGTTGTCTTTCCTAACAATTCCTCAGTATATTCAATTGAGGCATATCAACCAATCCCTAATACATATTCTAATTCTGGCGTAACTTACTCATGTGTTGGCAGTAGTGGCAAAAGTTCGAACGCTCTCGTTGACGGTAGTTCAAATGACTATGTTAATGCTATTAATATGCTTTCTGGTCCCGGATGCATATTAGATCCTTAGTAGTAAAGTAGGCTGTTTTGACTTATTTTCTCGTTCATGTATAATAGCCCAACATTCTTACTATATTATTAATCGACCATTATGCTTACATTAAACGTAGAAAAACGCAGTATTGTTGGGAAATTAGACGCTGTAAGAGCTAAAAACTTGATGCCAGCAGTCTTTTACGGTCCAAAGGAAGCTTCAACTTCTATCTCTATTCCTCTTGCTGATTTCAAGAAAGTTTGGAAGAAAGCAGGTGAATCTTCAGTTATCATCCTTAAAGAAGGAAGTAATGAACACGAAGCTCTCATTCACGAAGTAGATGTACATCCACTTTCTGGTGAACCTCGTCATGCTGATTTTTATGTTATCGAAAAGGGAAAGAAAGTCTCAGTTCATGTCACTCTTTCATACATTGGTGTTTCTCCAGCTGTTAAAGACAAAGGTGGTATCCTCGTTAAAGTTCACCGTGAGATCGAAATCGAAGCCGCTCCTCGCGATCTTCCACAGCAACTTTCAGTTGATATTTCTAAACTCGTTGAATTTTCAGACGTTATACATGCAAAAGATATTATTCTTCCAAAGGGTGTTGATTTGAAGATCAATCCAGAAGAAGTGGTTACATCAATTTCAGAACCTCGTGAAGAGAAGGAAGAGGCTCCAACAGCTATCGATATGTCAGCTATTGAAGTTGAGGCAAAGGGCAAGGAAGTTAAGGAAGGTGAAGAGGGCGCAGCTCCTGCCGCTGATGCAAAGGACGCCAAAAAAGCTCCTGAGAAGAAATAGTATTTCAGTAAACAGTAAACCGAAAATAGTAAACAGAAAGCTCCCGAAGAGGGGGCTTTTTTGTTATACTTAGATGAATGAAATCTGTAAGCAGTAATTTTTTATTGAAAACAATATTTGCTGTTGTCTTTTTAATTGTGCCAACTTTAACTCACGCCCAAACTTCTGATATTCCTCAATGTAATACACCAGCAGAAAAGATTGCTTGTCAGAATGAGTTAAATCAAGTTCTTGCTGATGAAGCTGTTGCGCAACAACAACTTAATTCCGCCCAAGGCCAGAGCGCCTCACTTTCGCAAGCCATAGCTGTTCTTACTGCAAAGATAAAAACATCCCAGCTAGATATTAAAGCCAAAAATATCCTAATTCAGACACTTGGAAATGATATTCAAGATAAAAGTAATCATATAGCTGTTCTTCAGACAAATATAGACAAAGGCAAACAGACTCTCTCTGATTTATTACGAAAAACTCGTGAGATAGACGCTTATTCTTTACCTGAAGTTTTGTTATCAGAATCAACCGTTGCTGGTTTTTTCAAAGATGTAGATAGTTTCGATTCTTTACAGCAGAGCTTGCAAACAACATTCTATACGCTTCGTAGTGACCAAGCCTCAACTTCGGTTGAGAAGGATGCACTCACTGTTCGTCAGAATAAAGAAATGGACGCCAAATATTCTATTCAGCAACAGGAGAAAGCTATAGCCTCTGATCAAGCTCAACAAAAACAGTTGTTATCTATCAGTAAAGGAAATGAAAAATCTTATAGTACTGTTGTGGCGCAAAAAGCAACTAAGGCCGCACAAATCAGAGCAGCACTATTCCCATTGGCGGGGTCAAAAGCCATTCCTTTCGGCGACGCTTTGGGTTATGCAAATACTGTTTATAAAACACTGGGAGTTCCACAGGCATTTTTACTTGCTATCCTTAAACAAGAAACAAATATCGGTGGCAATGTTGGAACGTGTTATCTCACAAATCCTGGAGATGGCTCTGGCATAAACACAAAGACAAGTCAATCTATTTCAAATGTTATGAAGCCAAGTCGAGATGTTCAACCGTTTTTGAGTATCACATCTTCGTTGGGATATGATTATAAGACTACGGTAGTCTCTTGTCCTCAATCAATTGGTTACGGTGGCGGTATGGGTCCTGCACAGTTTATTGCCTCTACTTGGATGCTCATGAAGACCAGAATCGCCAGTGCTCTCGGAATAGACGTTCCAAATCCATGGAGACCACAGGATGCATTCATGGCTGCAGGTATATATCTCTCTGACCTCGGGGCAGATTCTTCAAGTTATACTGCACAAAAAAATGCAGCATGTAAGTATTATTCTGGAGGATCTTGTAAGACATCGAATGGTAGTTCGGCTTATGGTAATAGTGTTATTGCTTTAGCGGCAAGTTTGCAACAAGATATAAACGCTTTGCAGTAGTTTTTAAAATATTTACGATTTTTTTATTGTTACGACATAAAAAATATACTGATGTGAAGTATACAGTTTTTTGTACAGGTATATAATTATTCCTACATGGCAATTTTTTCACCTAAAAAAGAAGTTACACTGGAATCGATATCAAATTCGATTGATTTTCTAGTGAAAAATTCTGTTACGAAAGATGATTTAAATAATGATCTTGATAAATTAGAAACAAAACTGATAAAAAGAATGGACGATCTTATTGATGATTTGGCTATTTCTGTAAATAAAGGTTTTGTTGCTACAGATGCGAAAATAGACGAGCTAGAAGGTAGGTTTACTGGACTAGAAGTAAGATTTGATACGCTCGAGCAAAAAGTTGACCGCTTAGATACGCGTATGATGGGTCAATTTGATTACATCATGGTCAATTATCCAACTCGCCAAGAATTTAAATCTATTGATGTTAGAACCAAAAAATTAGAAAGAAGGGTATTCGCTTAAAATACTCAACAATTAAATCGTCAATATAACCGGAATAACCATCGGTCTCTTTGCAGTTTTCTGTAGGAGATATTTTTGAACAGCGTCAGTAATATTATCCTTAACTATGTCGAGGTTAAAAGGATTCATGCCTTTTGTTGAAGCATCAGATGTCTCACGAATGAGGAGACGGACCTCGTGGAGAAGTTCTTGTGATTCACGGAGATAGACGAAGCCACGAGAGATGATATCTGGAGATTTTTTAAGTTTACCAGTTTGAGCATTCATGATACCGAAGATGATGAATATTCCATCTTGAGCGAGTGCCTGACGATCACGGATAACAACATCTTGAACATCACCGACAGAGAATCCGTCAACTAGAACTAGTCCTGAAGCCGCTTTTTCTTTCAATTTAACAAGCTTCTTACCACCTTCTTGGATTTCTATAACGTTGCCGTTATCTGGAACCACGACATCTGATTCGAGGAGACCATTAGCTTCTTTGGCTATGTCACAGTGACTACGCAACATGTAGTGATAGCCGTGGAGAGGCATGAAGAATTTTGGTTTGATAGCACGGTGTATCCAAGCTGTTTCATCACGATTGGCATGGCCAGATGAGTGAACATCAGCGATCTTATAGTGAAGAATCTTTGCACCTTGACGAGAAAGGTTATCTTTCAGCTTCTGAATAGCACGCTCATTACCTGGAATGACTGATGATGAAAGGACGATAGTATCGCGTGGAGTGATCTTGATTTTGGCGTGAGTTTTCTGGGACATACGGACTAGAGCAGAGAAGTCGTTGGCTTGTGCACCAGTTGAAATGATGACAATACGATCTGGTGGATATTTATCAATATCATCAACAGAGATAATTGTTTCTTTCTTAGCCTTAAGAAGACCGAGATGTTTACAGATCTCAATATTTTGTTTCAAACTTCGTCCTTCAACGATAACTTTTTTACCATGAAGCTCGGAGAATTCAACGATCTTGAGGAGGCGTTCAAGGAGTGATGAGAATGTGGCAATGATAAGACGACCAGACATACCCTTGATGATATTTTCAAGGTTTTTATGGACAGTTTTTTCAGGAAGTGAGAAACCTGGGTTTTCAACGTTTGTTGAGTCCGCCATGAGGATGAGGACATTCGTTGGTCCGGCTGGGCCGTTAACAATAGGGAAAGCGCGTTCGTATTCAGCTACCTCGTTTTCAGTTGGTATACCTCCATCGTGGTCGAGTTTGAGGTCACCTGTGTGAACAATCGAACCGTAAGGAGTTTCTATGATGACACCCATGGCATCTGGGATAGTGTGAGTAACAGCGAAGAATCTAACTTTGAGTTTACCAACTGTGATAGTCGAGTTTTTTTCGACAACTTGCATGTCTAGTTTTGGCACAGCAAACTCCTCTTGTCTTTTTTGAATAAGGATAGATGTGAGTAGGCGAGTATAGACTGGAGGATTGCCGATACGTGGCATGATGTAAGGAATACCGCCGATGTGATCAAGGTGACCGTGAGTTATTATGACAGCACGAATCTTGTCCTGACGTTCTTCAAGATATTTTGTATTTGGAAGAATGAAATCGATACCAGGTGTATCGTCGTCTTTAAATTGGAAACCGATGTCTATAACAACGATATCATCACCATATTGAATAGCGGTCATGTTTTTACCGATTTCTTCTACGCCACCAAGGGGAATGATGCGAATACTGTCTGCGGCAAGTGGTGGAATAACATCACCTTCACGCTTCATGACAGGTTTGTGCGGACCACGACGAATAGACTTTGCAGCATCGGGGCGGACGACATTCATACGAGCACCGGCGATATGTTTTTCTGTTGAAGTAGCGGGTATATGGGAAGGTGTACGCAAAGGCACGTGTGTGTGTGTATGGGTATGGACAGGTTTTGTTATTAGTGCTGCTGGAGCAGTTCTATTAAATGTAGGCTTACTGAATTGATTCACTTTACGGGCAGCTTTTCCAAGGACGATACGGTGACCGTTTGGTGCAACGTTGCCACCTTGAATTCCTTGAGAGACAGGACTTATTGGGGCACTTTGTCCAGGTTTATTCGTATAGATAGTCCTCGTCTTGTTGAAACGATTATGAAAAGGTTGACGAACTGCTTGGTTAGAACGTGCAGGGACTGGCGGACGAGGGGGTTGATTATTTGGTTTATTATTTTCGTTATTCATTTTTCTGTTTACTAATATTAATTTATACTGATTTCGGTTTACTGTTTACTAATTTCTTTTAAATATTTTCCATACTTTTTCCGTTTCTAGATACCAATTAGTGATTGAATCCCAATGATCTGATGGAGTCACAATTGAGTCTAAATGTATTCCTGATAAAGATTTTGGTACTGCGTATATAAAATCTGGGGAGTATAAAAATATGGCAGGTAAATCTGTACGGATGAGCTGATCGAGTTTTGTATAATCTGAAGTTGTTACAGCAGTGCTAGCTGTGGCACGGATATCTGTTAGGAGAGCATCGACTTTATTGTTTGTATACATAGCAACATTTAATCCTGGAGAGTTCCGTTGAGAGGAATGCCAGAAGGCATACAGGTCTCGATCTTTGCCTATTTGCTCACCAAACAAAAGGGCGTCATATTTTCGTGTACGTATAATATTTTGATAGAGATCTGAAGGCTCAAAGACTTGCACATTGACTTGTATGCCCAAGGCAGACCATTGATCCTTCAGTATTTTAGCTGTTGCGATAAGGTCAGGAGAATTCGCTGTATATATATCAAATGAGATAGTGGTTGAGGCGGTTTTAGGTTTTGAAGATTTCTTTTCATATATTCCCGCTGAGTTTTTCTTCCAACCATTTTTTTCTAATAGAGCTTGTGCACCAGCCAAGTTCGCAGTATCAGATGATTTTGATGGAAGATTGAGACCTATATCAGACAGAAGTTCATTAGGTATTGGTCCATGAGCGGAGACTCCATATCCGTATAGAACTTTATTTATTATAGCGTTACGATCTGTGGCCATGTCTAGAGCTGATCGGATAACTGGGTCAGCGAGTATGGATGCTTGGTTTTGATTAAAAAATACACCAAAGATACGAGGGAGAGGGGAATTAAGCACCGTGTAACCTTCTGCGGTGTTAGAGGCTAATTTGGACGCAGAACTTGGATTTACAGAAGATAGACTGTCAATATAGCCAGCATTTAGAGCTGATAGAGCACTGTTTTCATCAGTATAGAAATAAAACGCAACTGTGCTTATATATGGATGTTGACTATAATATTTGCTCCATGGGTTCAAGTCGTATGAAGTTGGAATGCCACTGGAGTCGCGATTTATGGAATTGACCGCATAAGGTCCAGATCCAATAGGTTGAATGTTGTATTGGTTAAATATAAATTGGTCATCACTAACTGTGCCCCAAATATGTTTTGGAATTATGCCGATAGTCGTATTTGAAAGGAAACCACTATATGGTTGTTTTAATATAAACTGAATCTCTGAAGCAGATATTTGCTTGACGGTAACATTTGCCCAATCAGCTTGGCGGGGACTTTTTAGGACAGGATCTTGGATCTTTTGGATAGTGAATGTGACATCATCTGCGGTCAAAGGTTTGTTGTCTTGAAAAGAAAGATTATTTTTGAGAATAAAATCGTAAGTTAGACCATCTTTTGAAATAGTCCACGATGAAGCTAAGTCTGGTACGAATGAACCGTTTTGGTATTTGGTTAAACCAGAATAGACCAGGGCACTTATATCACGGTCAACATCTGAGACCGCTATGACTGGGTTGATGGCACGTGGTAGACCGATTTCTCCTTCATGTAAAGTTCCACCAACTGCAGGTACTTCTATTTTAAATAGATTACTAGTCTCTGAGGTCAGAGCAATTGCAGAAAATATTGCCAATAAGACGAAGAAGCCAAAAATAGCTTTCTCTGTTGATGAGAATTTGGATATGTAATTCAATATATGGTCACCGCGTTTAATGCGGAATTCTTTTTGAAGTTTTTCGGTCACGGAATTGATAAATAGATATACAAATATACGAATGATACTAATTATACAAATGGATACGAATACAGTATGAAATTATTTGTAGCTATTTGTATTATTCGTATGATTTGTTGATTGGTATGTTTTAAATTTGGTATGTTTTAAATAAGGTTAAGAAGTGCAGAAATGGCAAATAGTATAGCAATGATGATAGATCCGGCAAATAAACCTTTTTCGAGGCCTCTTCGGGTATGGTAGGCAGAACTCAGGTTATCGCTTCCACCAAATGCGCCACCAACTTGAGCGCCTGTGCGTTGAAGCAAAATAGCCGTGATCAAAAGCACGGACAGGATGATCTGAGCATACGGGAGAAGAGACTTCATTGGGATGAATATAGCATAAACATTTTTTCTATGCAATACTTATGCACACATGAAGCGCATCATCTTTTACATTGTTAGTTTGATCATCCTCGGTATATTGGTAGCTTTCGCTTACCAATTTGCCATAAATTTTACTTATACTCGACATATAAAGTTACCACCACAACTCTTAGCCTCTACATCCACTGATATAAGTTCTGACGCCTCCAGCACAGGTGTTGGTGCAGGAAATGGTTCACCAGATCCTTTTGGTCAGACTGATGATTCTTCTTTGAATCCAGCTTCTTCAAATATAGATGTGAGTTCCTGGTCAGTGTATTCAAGTAAAGATCTTGGTTTTTCTGTGCAGTATCCACAAAATCTAGTAATGGACACGAACACTCCAGGCGTTTTGACTCTGAGTGTCTCTAAAGATATTTATTTTCACTGGCCACTTTTGGATGATGTGAAGATAACTATTACATCAACGTCGTCATGTCCAGTTATTTCTACCAATAACCCAGATACTCGATCCACTCTAGTTCCGGTGAATGGATATAATTTTACTCGTGTAGAGGGAAGTGATGTTGGTGCCGGTAATCTCTATCGTGAGATGGCGTTTGATGTAACATCCAAGGGTACATGTTATCACCTGGATCTTTTTGATCATGGAACGAATGGTGCTGGCTTCTATGTCGGTGATCAGGATTTGATCGCTAAGTATGACGCACAACATCAGACTGACCTTGATGCTGTCTTGGGAGTATTTATGGGAGTAGTCAACAGTTTCCGTATTATGTTATAGTATAGTTTCAATTATCAATATGGGCTGAAGAGGCCCGATTAATTAATAAAATAGTCATTTTAATCTATGAAATCATATAAAAATATTATTATAGGTGCCGTAGTCGTTATTCTCATCATTCTTATTGGAGTATGGATGCGTGCTGGTAAAGGAACCCCTTCTTCTAATAATAATAACAACGATGTGTCTGCTCCTACTAGTGTTGCAGAGCCTGGAACTCCTGTCGCTGTTTCTGAAACAACAAAGGTCTCAAATTCACTTTCTGAATATCAAAACGCAGAATTAGGTTTTTCTGTTAATTATCCAAGTGCGTGGGAGAAAGAAGAAACTAATGCAGGTGTAACATTTGTCATTCCTGTTGATCAGACTCAAGTTTCAACAGTAGCTACTCTTCAGGCTAATATCCAAGCGTTCGCTGGTACTTGTGCGTTTCCTCCAGTCACTACTATCCAGAATCGTGGCACCATCAAAGCTGGTTCAAACACTTTCAACATGATTTCCATGAGTAACACTGTCCAGGGACGCGTTTATTTCAATCGCATGTATTCTCTACAGCAAGGCAGTGCTTGTTACATGTTCTCCTTCGCATCCATCTCGCTTTCCCCTGAAACCAAAGGTTTGACTGGCTCAAATATTATCCAAGCTCAAAATAATAATAAAGCTGTAACAACGACTGCTGACAGTGATTTTACAGCCATGGTCAAATCGTTCGGCATAGTCACTACTCCAGCTGGACAGGATGAAAGTACAGCTGCTCCCAAAAAATAATATGAATATTACTTACATTGTCTTAGCCATAGCAATTCTGATTATCTTGTGGATAATTTCTATCTACAATCGTTTGATCCGTATGACGAATCGTACGAAAGAAGCTTGGGCTGACATCGATGTTCAGCTAAAGCGTCGCTATGATTTGATTCCAAATCTAGTTAATACTGTAAAAGGTTACGCTACTCATGAAAGTAGTGCCTTTGAAAATGTTACTAAAGCTCGTGCTGCTGCCATGGGGGCTTCTGGTCTCGCTGATAAAGGTCAGGCAGAAGCAACTTTGGCTGGTGCCTTGAAGTCAGTTTTCGCTATTGCTGAAGCATATCCAGATCTAAAGGCCAATCAAAATTTTCTTTCATTGCAATCAGAATTGACTGATACCGAGGATAAGATTCAAGCCGCTCGTCGTTTCTACAATGGAAACGTCCGTGACCTAAATACCGCCATCCAGGTATTTCCAAGTAATATTTTAGCTGGAATGTTCCATGTCAGTGCTGTTGAATTCTTCCAGTTGGATGCAGCGGACGCAGCTGCGAAAGAACCAGTTGAAGTTAAATTCTAAATAAGAGTTTGGTCTTCATGTCTACCCTCTACACACAACAAGACAGTAATGTCCGCAGAACATGGTTTTTAATGACTGTGTTCTTGGTGATAGTTATAGCTCTAGGCTGGTTCATCAGCTACTACTATCAAAGTTCGGCGATTCTTTATATAGCGATATTTATTGCTTTGGTCATGAATATTGGTAGTTATTGGTATTCAGATAAGATTTCTTTGGCTTTAGCGAGAGCGGTCCCAGCTGATAAAGGTCAGTATCCGGATTTATTTAATGTAGTTGAAAATTTATCTATCACCGCTGGTTTGCCAATGCCAAAAATTTATATTATTCCTGATCCAGCACCGAACGCTTTTGCTACTGGTAGAAATAAAGAGCACGCTGCGGTGGCGGTAACTCAAGGACTTTTGGGAATGATGGATAAAAATGAGTTATCTGGAGTCATAGCTCACGAACTTTCTCATATAGGTAACCGTGACACTTTGTTACAAACTGTTGTCGTTGTCTTGGTTGGTTTCATCGCCATCATGGCAAATATTTTTACTCGTTCGATGTGGTTGGGTGGAGGTAGACGCAGAGGGAATGACGGTGAAGGTAATCAACTAGGTGCAATTTTGGCAGTCGTTGGAATCATCTTCGTTATACTTTCACCGATCATTGCTCAATTGATACAGTTGGCCATCTCTCGCAAGCGTGAATTTTTAGCTGATGCTGATGGAGCACTTCTGACTCGATATCCTGAAGGTCTGGCTAGTGCACTTACGAAAATTCAAGCTTATGGCAGACCGATGACTACAGCGAACAATGCTACAGCACATCTTTATATTTCGAATCCTTTTGGATCGAGTGCTTCGAAAGGTATAGCCAAACTTTTTATGACTCATCCGCCAACTGAGGAACGCATAGCGATTTTGAGAGGGATGGAGAAGTAGGGTTGGTGATACAATATTGTTGTGACTAATATTTTATCACTCAAATATCCAAATAAGAGTCATCGTAAAGATGTTGTTTTACCAAAACATTCAGTTGACTTAGCTGAGTTTTTTGGAATTATGATGGGCGATGGCGGTATTAATAATCCGTGGCAGATTACCATAACAGTGAATTCGGTTAAAATATATAAAAATATTGGACTATGTTTCACTAGTTATTCTCCGGGATTAATTTCTCAGGTTGCAGAAATATTTGCAGAATCTGGAATCATGCCTCATATTAGTAACAGTGGAAGAGATATCTTTCTGTATCAAGCAAGTAGTGTCGCCAAGTATTTAAAAGTATTTGGTACAGCAAATGATAGAATAGGATCAGTATATAAAAAATGGAGAGATGCCAGAGCGGTCGAATGGGCTACCCTGGAAAGGTAGTATATCCGAAAGGGTATCGAGGGTTCGAATCCCTCTCTCTCCGCCAACACGAGCTAGCTCGAGTGTCAAGAGGCAGTCGAGCGCTCGAGATGCATTGGTATGATATAAAAGTTTCATGAATTTGTTTGACATATATTTATTTAATGTTATAAATAGATGAAGTAGTCAGTCAAATAAAATTCAACAATGTTTGGGTAAAACCAAGAAAGGAAATTTATGAGAACTTTGTTCTATGACATGAAGCGTTGTGCTGGAATGTGCTCTTACTTAAGAGAAGGTGTTTTGGTTGCTGAACTTCACGGGTGGTGCACAAGAAGCGGTTTTGTGAGTCAGGTTGTCGCCGGAAAAACTACTTTTGAAGGTGAAGTAAAAGAAGTCGTTAGCCATCTTTTAGCTTGTTATGCTAAATCCAGTTGTTATCATCGCGAGCCGAAAGAGTATTTATCTGGGTTTACCCCATTTCTTCCTATTGAAGAAGTAAAAGCTCCTCCTGTGAAGCCTGGTGATTTTTTTCTAGATCAGTTCTTAAGTATGTCACTTATCCTTGGCATCTTCCTGGCATTTATTTGCTGGATTATATCCCCAGGATTTTGGCACGCTGTCTGTTTCGGCTTCGTTTTAAGCGTAATCATATCCTTGATATTATCGATTCGGCATTTTCTGTTTTATCGCTCTACATATCCAGTTTGTTTAAAATTATGGCGAGAGAATCTTGATAAACTTGTTGAGGATGCAAGATTCCTTGATGAAATGATTCGTTACGCTGTAAATGTGGAGAAAGTCCGAAAAACTTGAAATTGTGAATATATCTAAGTCGGCGATCAGAAATGGTTGCCGATTTTTTCTTTCCCAGGAAACCCCGCCCTGCAGAGTGGTAGGTTTTACTGTCGCAATCCGGACGGGGTTTCCTGGGAAATAAAAATGTCTCCCTAAATAAATTCAAGGAGACAGCGACTATCGTAACAGAGAAGGTTTGACGGAAGATTTGGCACCAACTTTTCTCAAGACTTTGATCTCTGTTAATTGATTAATATAGTCTAAGACTGATTCATCAGAGCAACGTGCTAATTTGGTCTTCGTTTTTTTTGTATTGAGCGAGCAGGTCTTCAATTTTGAAACTGCGAAGCTCGTAGATTAGATCGAGTAACTCCTCTCGTCCAGTTAAATACTTCTTCTTTTTTCTCATTGTAACCATCCTTTTTTGGTTTTAATTTTAATCTTGTCTAATCCTAGCATTTTGTGATTTGACGTCAATCACTATTGAGAGTGCGGTGTACAAGAAAGCTCAAAACAACAGTTTTATAATCTTGCAATATGACTCTCTCAGAAATTTGAAACCATCCCGAATGTAAAAATGATTATACGGTGTGTAGTCTTTGTTAGTGATTTAAGATAGTATAGATAATCATGCGTGCCCTGCTATTACATACAGACGAGTTCAAATCAGATGTTGTTGAGAAATCTACACGCCCAAATGGGATTGAGCCTGAAGACGTGGGTGAAAACGGACGTTCGATGAGTCAAAATCTCACCGTATTCTTTTGTGTGGAGGCAGGTGACGATGATAAGAAAGTAGCATCTCTTTTTTCAGATATAGTTGCTACTGCAAATGATTTTGGTACGAAAGATATAATGATCGCTCCTTTTGTCCATTTGTCAAACAAGCCCGCAGAGCCAAAGCTGGCGAAGTCTCTTTACAATGATCTTATAAAAAAGCTAGAGCGGACAACTTTTAGGTTCACTACCTCACAATTTGGTTATCATAAAAGTCTCTTATTAAAAATCAAAGGTCATCCAGGATCATATAGGTATCGTGAATATTAATTATATTTTGTTGAGCCACGGGTCATTTAACAGACTAAAAAAGTTATGACGTTGTAGATATATAATTCATTAAAACAAAAAAATGGCAAAAATATATGTTGCTGGAAATGATTTAAAACGAGCTAGATTAGTTATGGATAATCTAATTAATGATGGGCATATTATTGTATACGATTGGGTAGCAAAATTTAACGAGGGACCAACAAAAGAAAAAGCCATCAATGAAGCAAATGCAGTCCGTAGAGCAGATATATTAGTTTATCTTTGGGCCGCAAATCAAGAAAGTGCTCGTTATGAGGCCGGTATGGCAATGGCATTAGATAAATTGATCATAGTGTCAGGAAAACAAGACGCCTTCTTTTTTCAATTACCTAATATTTATTGTGTCAGTTCTGATAACGAAATCGTTTCTACAATAAGTAACTTGTTTTAAGTGTGTTTCGAACGTCTTAATATAATGCTATTTTAGTGCATGCTCTTGCATTTTAATTGTGATAGACTTTGCTTATGGACGAATATCTAAGTGTTGCAAAAGAAATTGCAGAAGGAGTTGCTGAAATAGCTTTAAAGTATTTTGGATTTGAGACAGAAAGGACATGGAAGAGTGATAACACCCCTTTAACGCAGGCTGATACGGAGATCAATAGTTTTGTTATACAGAAAATAAACTCGATATTTTCAGATCATAGTATTCTTGGCGAGGAAGAAAGTAATATAAAGCCCGGGTCAAAATACATATGGGTCTGCGATCCTATAGATGGGACTATGCCATATTCTTGTGGTCTTCCAACACTCACTTTCTCTCTGGCTCTTGTAGATCAGACAACTGGTCAACCGATCGTGGCTGTAGTGAATGATCCTATCATGAAGAATATGTATTGGGCAGTGAAAGGTGGAGGTGCTTTCCTGAACGGAAAAAGAATATACGTCTCTCAATCATCCGAACTTAAGAACACCTATTTGAATATTGATGGCGGTTCTATAAAGGATTTAAGTTTTACTAAAGAAAAGACTATTACCGCTTTGCGACAGCATGGAATAAAAAGTATGGTTCTACTTTCTTTTATATACGGAGCTATTCAGGTGGCGAATGGAAAATTTGTTGGCGGAATCTTTTTTGGAAGATTTGCTCATGATGTTGCTGCCGTAAAGCTAATTACTGAAGAAGCGGGTGGCAAGGCGACTGATTTGAAAGGGAATGAGCGCAGATATGATGGAGAAGGTTTTGGATGTCTCGTAACAAATGCTTTGGCGCATGATCAAATCCTTGCTTGTATCCAGTAACATGTAATATGTTGCTATAATCACTACATGCCTAAAGAAGCAATTATTAAAGTCTGTCATAACTTAATTCAAGCATATAAGAATGGAAAGCTCGGGCAGACAAAGATGCCAGAGGATTCTAATCCTGGTTTTTCCGACAGAGAAAGAGAATTGTGCATTGCTTATTTTACTCTGCCAATGGCTCTGAATTATCAACGAGATAGCTATAAATTATGGGAATCTGCCCTCAAGACTTTTTTAGATCAAGAAACAAGATTTGTATTCAGCTTGTCGGAAGTGAATAAAAGGTCTGAAGAAGATGTGCGTAAAGCGCTAATAAAACATAAATTAGCATTGCAACCAAATAAGCATATTCATACGTGGTGTACGATTTCGAAAACAGTTAAAGATAATTGGGGAACTTTTGAAAAACTTATCAGTACAGCCGGTGATGATTTTATCGTTCTTAAAAAAATAATCCAAGTCGATTATAAGAAAGGATTTCCTTATCTATCAGGGCCCAAGATATTCAATTACTGGTCTTTTATTTTAAGTACGTACGGACAAGTCGATTTGAAGAATAGGGATCAGATCGATATCGCTCCTGATACTCATATAACCCAGTGCTCTGTTCGTCTAAAAGTTATAACTAAAGATGAGGCGGAAACTCTTTCAAAGGAAGAAATGTCAAAAAGATGGAGAACAATATTGAAAGGTAGTGGTATTGACCCTATTGATATGCATCCACCATTATGGTTTTGGAGTAGAAATGGTTTTTTGTTTGATCAAAATTAACCATTAACTATCTACATCAAAATGAATTATTTTATTATTATCGAAATAGTAGGTTCAATCTTGTATTTTTCTCAAAAGATATTTTTAAGCTTTGGAAAAAGAATTGGTTGGCTGCTTGGATTTTTAGGCTCCATCGCATTTACAATCGTCACTTTCCATAAGGGTTCATTTTCATATTTCATACTAGAAATAACTAGTGGAGTCGTTTTTATATTTGGAATGTTTGCTTGGAGAAAAAATGAAATACTACAAAGAAACATCACTTTCGTCATGAGTGGTTTAACTATAATAGGTATATTAATCGTCCTCCTCCTTAACTTTGGATCCCCTAACCGGATTTTGGAAAATGTGATGGTTATCCTATTTGCAATCGGAGCTGTTCTCTTAGTTCTAAAGAATCCACTCGGATGGTTGCTTTATATTCTAGGACATTTGGTGTTAATATTTTACGGCTACATCCTGGGGACTTATTCTATAATGTTGCTACAGATTATATCCTTACCATTTGCTGTAATAGGTTATGAAAATTTTAAAAAGTTAAGTACTCAAGACACTCTGTCAAATAAAATTATGGAACTAACAAATAAAATCGTATTAGCCCACAAAGGATTCTTTAATAAGGAAAGTGAAGAATTATATAGGGAAAATTCAAAGGAAGTTTGTAGCATTTCAAATACAAAGGACTATATCAGTATAATCGAGCTTGATGTACGAAAATCGAAAGATGGAATTCTGTATTGCTATCATGGAACTTTTTTTGAGTACTGTTTTGGACTGAGGTTTAGTAGATTTTTTTCAGATATAGAGAAAAAATATCACGTTGACTCGCTTGATGATATTCTTGGAGTTATTGGAGAAAGCAAGACTTTTTTTCTGGATATAAAGGATACAAATATTACTAAAGAAGATATCTTAAAATCTTTTGATGGAAAGAAGTTTAAGAAAATAATCTTAGCAAACAAATCCGTATCGTTTCTTGATCGTTTTAATAATATGCCAAAAGAGTTTGTTAAAATATTCAATGGAAATATATTTTGCAACTTCTACGATCTGGTTAAATTGAGAGAGAAGAATTTCAAGTATTTCGAAGTGGTATTTCCTTTTCAGGTGAGAAAAAAAGCGCTTAAAAAGGTTTCTGATGCAGGCATGGAGTTCAGATGCTCAGGCTTATTTTTTAGGAGCAAAGAGAGCTACTGGCAAAAAGTAAACAAATATTCTCTTAAGCATATTTCTAGTGATTTCATCTAAATCTTGATGCGTTGAAATAAAGTTTTTAAATTCGCGATAAAGTGAATCAATTTGGGTAATAGTAGAGGGATATACAAAATAACCATATATTGTGTTAGTCTTCAAATTAGAAGGAGATTAACAAAATGAAAACACTCATTGTTGGTGGTAATGGCCATGTAGGACAAGCTTTATCTTGGCAGCTTTCAAGGCTCGGGCATTCAGTATCTTTGTTTGGTTCACGTGATTCTCGGACGACATACCTTGCTCACGTAGCAGAATCTGACGTGGTCTTCATAGCGATACCTACTCGTGATAAGGGTGAAATTGCACTCGGGTATATTTTGGAGGCTCTAAATAAAGGTAAGCCAGTTATCACCTGTGAAAAAGGTGCACTGGCGTATCATTACGAAAAGCTCAAGCCATATCTTTCGCAGATTGGATACATGGCTACGGTCGGCGGAGGAAGCGGAATGCTTTCTCTGCTCTCATCACCACAGATTCAACTAAAGCGGATTGTCGGTGTCGTCAACGGCACTCTCAACTTCATGTTCTCTGAATACGCACGAATCAAAGACACAAAAAAGCTCTTGGCCGAGGTTGGCCAATTAGGTCTATGTGAGCCCGGACAATTGGATCTTGGATCAGTGTGCAATGCAGAAATACACGACATGATATTGAAGTTGGTAAATGTCTTCAATCTGTCGGGAGTTTCAGATAAGGTTCTGCATGTCAGCGAACTTGGTTCACTATATCTTTGTGAATCAGAAATCCTATACCAGTTAAAGAAACAGACTAGACGCTTTGTCATTTCAATCAGCAAAGAGAGGTCTTTGTCGACTGATTCTTTGTATGATTGTCTACATGTGTGGAAAGATGGATGGTGTGCGGAGATTGGCATTGTTGAAGTCACCTCTCAACCGTTCAAAATGCTTCCTCGGTTTGAAGAGAACACACTTCTTATCGAAGATTATGCAGGAGTCACTCAAATCATGGGTAAGGGCGCAGGAGCAATTCCGACTGCTGGCGCCATGATCAGCGACATGAGCAAAGTGTTGAGTTAGTTACAACTACGTATTCGGAGTACGTAGTTTTTTATTTTAAATTTCTCCAGTAAGTCTATTACAGTTTAGGTACACCAAGATAATTATTTTAGGTAATGTCTCAGTACCTTTTCAAAATCTCATTGTAAAATCATGTGCACTTAAGTATATTGGTATGAAAGTTAATTATGATGTATCCTTTACAGTAATATGCAGAAGAAGATTCTTAAAGAAAATTTAACTAAAGTTAAGTCATTATCTTGCGATTTACGCAACGGAAAAGAGTTTCCACGTAGCCCGCGTGCATTACTGGCTGGCTATGTATTGGCAGCTCGCATTGTTGATAAATGCCGAGCAGTGTTGTCAGGATGGCAGGGCGAGTATGAATCGAATTGTCCTGTCGATCAGATATGGTTGAAGTTTACCGGTATCGACTATGGTTCCTTTAGAGCCTTTGTGGCAACTGGTGCAAACGATGAAGAAATATCATCTTGGATAATAGCTCATGCTAAAAAACGTACCCGTGCGGATATTGTTACTTGGAATAACAAACAACGCGAGACTCGCTTAAGCGACTTGTCTCCTCAACTTCAGGAATTCTTAGAGGACTACATTCAACAATTTTTGCCACACGACTCTATTGTTTATCGTTGGTTTGATGTCTATGATTTGGAGGAGGGTAGGATGTAAATATAAAATTATTTATTATCTATGATCACAGCCGATAAATTCTTTTCTATAAAAAAAGAGTTTTGTAATCTTATAGTCTAATGCATACTTATTAAATTTTTGTTTGTGAACACAATACTCATTTAGTTCGACTGTCAAGAGATAGTCGAGCGCTAGAGATACATCAGAAAATATTTGTTATACTTACAGAGTGAAATATTCAGATTCAAGGCGCGCATTAATCATTATAGATGTACAGGCATCTTTTTTGAATGATAGGAATAATTATATCGTACAAAATATAGTACAACTACTTAACTCGACTAAGTACGATTTATATATTGAGGCGACATTCCACACTGAAAAAGGATCGTTATGGGATAAACAGCAACAATGGATATGTCCTGAAAGCGATAAAACTAAAACTATTCCTATTCTTGCAGAAAAGCTTGCATTACTTAATTCTATAAAAGTATACAAAGAAACTAAGTCTGTTTTTAAAGGAAATATTGATGTCTTGAAATATCTTAAAAACCATGGAATTACAGATGTACACGTTGTTGGACTAGATACAAATGATTGTGTCTTAGCTACAGTTTTTGAGGCATTTGATTTAGGATTTATTACGTATGCCCTCGAAGATTGTTGTGAGTCATCGTCATCAAAGGAATTGCATGAATATGCAATCAAAATATTAAGGGGACAGGATATGACTCAAAACAATTAAACTGACTACGGGTGTGACTTAAATAATCAATGCTATGTTACTTTTGTAACTTTTTATTCTGCTCGAGCCACATCCATGTGACATAATAAAAAAGGCTCAGATGACATCGTCTGAGCCTTAAATGAAACTTTAACTTGTTTTCAAAGTTAGCAAACCCAGGCTACAAGAACTACATCCTTTGCGCGGAGGAGCATATCTATAGCCCGCATTGAATGGACTTGGTGGTTGGTTAGAAGAAAATTTATGAAGACTTTCTCTTGTGGCGGCAACTTCAATTAAGTCCTTGGGGTAAATGCTAGTCACGATAACGTCCTTACCGGTAGGTTGATATTCAGCCTTTTTTCCAATCCATTTTTCCCTGGCTTCGAGAAACAAGGAGATTCTTTCTGATTCAGTATTTCCCCGTGTCCCGTTTCCTTCTTTGATGAACTTAATCAAACGCCAACAGCTAACTTTTTTCTTTGGCGGATCACTTATTCCGTAACTCTGCAGGAGTCCAATTTGTCGAGGTGTAGCCTTCATTCTCATCCTTTCATCAGCCTGAATTGTTGACTGTCTAGGTTTAAATTACTGTAATATTTAAATATTGTCAACGGTATCAAGAAGAGATATTATACAGATAGAAAAAAACAAACAAAGGCGCTAAATGAAAATTCCAAAAACTTGGGTAATAAACATTAATGCTTTATTTCAAAGAGCCACCCGCAATATTGGAGGGCATGTCACGATCAGTATTCCTGCTGAAGATGTAAAAATTATAGGAAATTATAAACCTATCATTGTGGCTTCACCGGAAAAGATGGCCCAAATGCTCGCACAGGCATTTTCCATAGCATTCAAAGATGCACCCGTGGTCACTAGTTGGAAATTACAATGTAGCTTTGAGGAAGCTGAGTCTGTATCTCACGCAGAAACTGTCTGGGATTCCGTAGAGATCCCCAGTAAAAACAGTTACAGGATTGCGATATTCATTCCTGAAGTATAACCACCGACCGAAAGCTTTTAGCAAGTAGGTCTTTTTATTTACCTTTATCCTTATTTATCATATACTTTACATATGATTACATCGAATGGAATTTTATATATTGAGCCAACAAAAAATACATCTGTTGAACCAATTACTGATGAAGCTACACGAAAAATGACCGCAGCTTTGAGGTTAGGTGTTCCAGGTATTAGATACAGGGGTTTTCATACATGTGTCTGTGGAGCACACTCTACAAATTGCGACTTCACATTACCAAATGGAGAACAAACAAATTCATTAAGTATTCATTATTTGGCGTACCATCGTGATGAGATTCCAAAAGAACAACTTCAGAAAGTTCTTGAGCTTGAATGTGGTGAAGTAGATCCAACATTCGAAGAAATGCGTGCGGGTATGAAAACAGAAATGTCTCAGGAAATATATCAAGAATATAAACCTAAGTTAATATGATTTAAATTTTTTAATTAAAAAATCGCACCCCATACAAGCGGTGCGATTTGAGATTTAACAAGTTTTTTCTTTTAAACCATCAAGGACCGAGTCTCTGACTGCCTTGATGTAAATACCTTGATTTTTTTCACATAGATCAAACTTTGCAAAGATTGCATGATCAGTTTTGAAAGCCTTCCGTTTTTTTACGGTGCTTTTGGTGTCAACACCATCATGAAGTTCAGAAAGCAATAGTTCGCGAGCACGACACAGAAGAGTTGCATTCGCTTTTCTAGACAACCAGTCCCAATCTTGATTCAGGTTATATTTCTAAAATTTGCCGTCCTCACCACGATATACGGCTAATGAGTCATTTAGTTTCAAAATTTCTTTTGCAACCGATGTTGTGTCAACTATGATACATATGATAATGCTAAAAATAGCAATGATAAATAAACTTTCAGTCCACATATGATTATTGTCAAAAATCAGCGGTTGCCCTAATGTTAAGGTTGCTGCAAATAAAAATATCCATGTAAGACATTTGCTGAAATTTATACTGGTTAATTCGCACTTTAATTCTTTGACAACTTCTTGGCCTGTGGTGCTGTTACGTAAGACTTTAAACAGCTGTTGATTGATAAGTCCTTGGTTGTAAAGGAACCATACTTTGAATACATTCATAACTAGTAACTTTCTGTTTGGACACACCTTCTTTAATAACAACAGGGATTCAAGTCCCTCTTTCCAGCTTCGATACTGGTAAGATTGGATGTTTTTGAATTATTAAAAATAAGTGTATATCCGTATAAATCATTACATGAAATGTATAAAATGTCTAGAGTATATAACGGTTTGGTGTTCGAATAAAAAATCGCACAACAGGAGGTCGTGCGAGGTGGGGGAGGGGTGGATTTAGGCCCTTTTCGGACCAGCGACTGACATTTTTCCTTCAGGCGACATAATTCGTCGTTCGACGACGATTTCCTTCGGACTGTAAAAGAAATCTGGCAGGGGAATTTGTTCAAGGTGACCCTCGTTAAACATTGTAGTGAAATATAAAGCTATTTCATCCTCAGCCAGGTCAACTTTTTCCTGAATGTCGCGATAGAAAGTCCGAGTTTCCTCAGCATTTCTCGGCTGGCTCGTGAATAGTATGGACATGGTTCCAATGAACGTGTTACTACTGATATGGTGATGAAAAATGTTATAGGATGCAACTTGCCAAGCCAGACTTTTCAATGTCATGGCTTCCAGTTCCTTTATCACGTTGTTTATTTCAGTGCTGCCACCACTAGGGTAAAGCTTCTTACGAAGATTCTTTTTGGCTTCCAAGTCGGACCATTGATTCCAACGTGTTACGAACAGGGCGATACAAAATGCGCCCATTGGACTAATTTTATTCATATTTCAATTTCTTGGTTGAGTTGTTTACCGTCTAGTTTTAAATTACTATAGGATTTGAGTGTTGTCAACAGCGATTGGTATAATATCTAATGCAGGATTGCCAATTATAGATAAATGTTATAATCTTGAATAAACATTTGGTCAACAATTAGTTCCTTAAATATAGGATTTTATGCTCACGTTTATTAGGAAGATTTGTGTCTCGAGGATAACACCGTTAGTTCTCATTTTGGTTGTTTTTATTATGGGGATTACATCCCATAATTTATTTACGAAATTCCTTGGTTGCTTTTTAACGACATTGCTTATGATAATGTTGCTAGTCAGCTCCGTTAACGCTTACATGAGGAGAAAAACTAAGTTGTAAGATAATATTTATTACACTTTAATCATCACCTGCTCGACTTTGGTTGCGCAGGTGTTTTTATTTATATATTTTAATTAATGTACCCTAGTCGTTTTTTATTTCTGATAGCTATTGAGCCATTACGATGGGATGATAAAAAGCCTAAAATATGCCACAATATAAATCTATTTTAGGGCCTAAATTTAATGATTAAACTTAATCCACAATTTCATACAAAGCCCCTTAAATTTTTTCTTGCAACTAATAAAAAAGAATTACCATGGATTACCTTGAATATCATTTGTTACAGTCTTGGAACTTTGTGTACTGTAGGTATGGCATTTTACGTTGGTAAGGTGATTGATGGGCTTCAAACTAATCCAGCTCAATTACGATACTATGTTATTTTACTTATTTTTACGCTAGTATTTCATGAAATTTCATATCGATTAGGGCATATTCTCGAAGTAGGTATTCATTCTAGGATTCGAGCATCGACTAAGAAAGCTTTATTTGCTTATACATCAAAATTATCATTCGGATATTTTGCTGATCGTTTCGCTGGACAAATTTCTCACCAAATTGGTACAACCGCAAATGCTCTTGAACGTATGGAAGAAACAGTAGTTAATAAATTTATTGACAATAGTTTTTTGTTTATCGTAAGTACAATTGCATTTGTGAGTATTTATAAGCCATTAGGGTTTGTAATTCTTGGATGGTTTGTACTATACATGTTTGGAGTCAGTCTATTTGTCAAAAAGATTACGATTCATGCTGAGGATCTTGCTAAACAAGAATCAAATACCACAGGAGCACTTGTGGATATGTATACGAATGTTGCAACAGTAAAAGTTTATAGCAAGGATTTTGATCTTGGTAGAGTCGAAACACAAATAGATAGAGAACAAAAGGCTCAAATTTCTTTAGGAAAATGGGATGTATTAACGTACGCCTTTCAGGGATTATCAGCAGTTATTCTTGGAATTGTAATTCTTTTTGTGGCATCGCATGGATACATCGTTGGTCTTATATCAATCGGAGGAATCGTTGCAATTTCCGGTATTGCTCTTAAGATTATTGAGTTTGTTTATGACACCGGTCATGTTATTTCGAGTTTTGTTCGTAATCGAGGTGAATGCACACAGGCTCTCAAAGATATTATTGTTCCTCCTGTTATAACTGACGGTGCTACTTCAGATATTGTTTGGAATACCGTTGATGTTGTTTATGACAAAGTTAGTTTTTCCTATAATAATGAAAAGAAAATACTTGAACAGTTTTCGTTGATTATTCCCGCAAAGGAAAGATTGGGTATTGTTGGATTGAGTGGTGCAGGAAAGACAACCATGGTCAATTTACTTCTGAGATTTTTTGATCCTCAATCTGGAGTTATAAAAATGAATAATGTTGATATTAGTACCATTACACAAGCTTCACTACGTTCACATATTTCATTTATATCTCAAGATACGTCACTATTCCATGCCACGGTCGCTGAAAATATTCAATACGGCTCAAATGAAGTTTCTAGAGAAAAAATAATTGAAGCAGCAAAAATGGCATATGCTGACGAATTTGTGCAAACACTGCCAAATGGATACGATACAATAGTTGGGGAACGTGGTGTAAAACTTTCTGGTGGTCAACGACAGCGTATAGCTATTGCTCGTGCAATACTAAAGAATTCACCACTATTTTTGCTAGATGAAGCCACCAGTGCTCTCGATAGTGATAGTGAGGCAAAAGTACAAGATGCACTCAAGAAGCTTATGAAGGATAAGACCGTTATTACTATTGCTCATAGACTGTCAACTTTACAGTTTATGGATCGTATTATTTATATAGAAGATGGAAAGGTGATAGAAAATGGTACTCATGAAGAGTTGTTACAACTTGGTGGAAGATACGCAAAACTCTGGAGTATGCAAGCGGGTGGATTTTTGCCGAATGAATAATATTTTTAAGATAAGGTAGTAAGAGTTTTATAAATAAAAACTAAGTATATTAAAGTCAAGACCGACCAGCACAAAAGTTTCTAAACGATATCAAGCCGTCTTTTAGATATTCAATTAGTGCGCTTCAAATGGAGTGCCACGAGTCCATACGGCGTAGATGAT
>Ga0265327_10000962_pt1 | contig 41293 bp, 63 predicted proteins | sample 41621metaG_FD_202089 | JGI IMG/M metagenome (GOLD analysis project Ga0265327, IMG submission 202089) | Rhizosphere microbial communities from Carex aquatilis grown in University of Washington, Seatle, WA, United States - 4-16-21 metaG | ecosystem: Host-associated > Plants > Roots > Rhizosphere... | reverse complement strand
ATGGTGTCGGCGGCCTCAAGTTGCACCTCGGTCCAGTGCTTCTTCTTGTCCCGCAGCCTCGTCACGATGTCCGGCGTGTGCGCTGGTGTGGGCGGGGGAGGGGTGGTCATTTTCCACCTCCGCCGTAGCCGTCGCCGTCGCCGTAGCCGTAGCCGTAGCCGTAGCCGTAGCCGTCGCCGTAGCCGTAGCCGTTGCCGTAGCCGTTGCCGTCGCCGGAGCCTCCGCCGTCGCCGGAGCCGTAGCCGTCGCCGTAGCCGTAGCCGTCGCCGTAGCCGTAGCCGTTGCCGTAGCCGGAGCCGGAGCCGGAGCCGGAGCCGTTCGTCACGATTGCAGTTTCAACTTGCACGGCGAATCTCCCTTACGCAGTCGATCATCTGGACAACCTGCAACTTGTGGATGCGAGTGGTCGGCTGAGGATCGAGTTTCGTATCCGCCTGCACGCCATTCTTGGCGAGGAATCCCAAACCGCTGTCGTTGGCCTTGTTCGTCGGCGTTCCCCAGTAGCGGATACAGACACAGTTCTCGATGATGATGTACTCGCCCTCGGCTCGCACATCGCCAGCGAGCACGAAGCCCTTGTCAGCGACCACGATCTTGTGGAGTGTGCCGCCAAGGGGTGATGCGCACCCGGCCGGAGATGGCGATATGGTCGGGCAGAGAAGTTCACGAAGATCGGACATGCTCAGATTCATTTCAATGCTCCTTTGGTTGGTGGTCATTTACGGTCCCTCTTGGATTGGGCGGCGATGTACCGCTCGTTTTTGTAATGGGCCTTCCGGCGCTCGCAGTTGTCAACGTGCGGAGTGAGGCCGTCGGCTTCGACGACGCGGCCCGTTCCTTGGTGGAAGATGACCTCTTTCCCGCAGAACTTGCACTTGATCGGCTTGTAAAGTCCGTGTATCAAAGCTGATCCTCCCCCACGCTCGCCCTCACCTTGGTCTGCTTGGTCATGGTCATTCCTCCGTTGTTGAAACCGCCCCGCCCGATCTCTCAGGCGGGGAGGGGAAACCAGGGATTTCTGTTACACCGTCGCGGGCGTCATCAACTCCCACGAGTACAGGTCGATGTTCACTTCTCTCGCGCCCAGGCCCGTCTCGGCGTTCTCGACCACTGCTTTGCGGTCGTATGTGCGCTGGACCTTCACGAGGTTGTCGAGCACTACCCCGCTCTCAATGACTGTCAGGCGGTAGACCTTGCCCACCTTGGGCCTGAAGGGGGGATCGGCTGGCGCTGCGGATTCCAACGCGGTAGATTCGCTCGTCGCGGTTGTCGGCGCTGAATCGGTAGCGGACTCCGACGAGACGGGCTTTCCCGTCGCGGTCTCCTCCGGCTTGAACGTCTGCTGTTCGTTCCCTTCCGTGTCGGATTCCGGGACGAGGGAGCCATCGGCGGGAGCCTCCGCGTCTGGTGCGCCCATGTGCGCCGGACGGACCGCGCCAACGGCGTTCAAGGCCCGCTGCCGCGCGATCGTGTACCCGTCGCGCCTTCCGTGGTAGCCGTCGGAATGCTGAATCGGCATGGCAACACCGATGCCATTGGACCCGATGACCGCGATAGCGCGATCGCACTGCTTGCCCGGAGTGATCGGAATGAACAGCGTGAGGCCCGCGCCGTGGTCCGGGCTGTTCAAGCCCTTCGCCAACTTCACGAGCAGATCCACGTTGATCGTGACCTGCTGAACGCCGGTCAGGACCGAGGGGATGATGTTGTCGATCGGCGGGAACAGGCCGCCCTCGTGCTGCTCGCGGAACGATCCGCCCTCGTCATCGACCCATGTATTCCCGCCAGAGAACAGGCTCGTCGCCTCGCCATTCACTAGCCGCAGGGCGCGGGGGCTGTCGCTGTTGCACTTGCCGAACGCGCGGGGAACCCACGTCGGGATCAGGCCAGATGCGTCGGGATCGTTGATCTTCTCCGCGCCCGTCTCGACCAAGGCCATGCACCGGCCATCGGTTGCGGCGAGCAATACCCGCTCATTCTCCAATCCGAGGACCGCAACATCCGTCATCGCGTACCGGCCCGCCTCATCCGCGCAGCACGCCGCGATCTTGGTCGGGATGTCCATGCGGACCATTGGCTTGCCGCCCTTGGATGGTCCGGGGGCTTTGCGGCGCACAGGCTGCTCGGTGGACTCCGCCGCCGTAGCAGCCGGAGTAATCGTTTTTGTAATAGAAACGGGCGCTTTTTTGTCCCCCGTTGCGGGCTTCTTTTTCTCAGACTTCCCGGCCTTCTTCCCCTTGGGCGCGTCTGCTGGAATCCTCTTGCCGTTTCGTACCTTCGTGCTGTTCGCCATGATCTTCGGACCTCCTGTGTGTGGACTCTCACCCGACCCGCCGCTCCCTGAACTCAAAAAACTCTTTGAACTCGACCCGCTCCCGTGCCAACCGCCGGCCCAGATACGCCGTCCAGTGGTCATTGCACTTGAACAGCCGGTCCCCCTTCTCAATCCGCCTGTGCCAGCGAATCTGGTGCAGGATCGCGTCCGCCGAATACCGCTCCCAACCGAGGCCCATGATCTTCTCAGCCAGCTCGCAGAACAGGCGGTAGACGCCTGGGTTCTCAGCGTCGAACGCCGCGTCCTCCCGCGCGTGCGGTTCGATTGACGGCGCGAACAATGCCGGGATCGGCGTGAAGTGCTGTTCGCTCATGCTTTGCCTCCATCGAGCATGGTCATCTGCTCGGGCTTGGCTTCCATGAACGAACGCGCACCAGCAACGGGCCTGACACGCTTCCAAATGGCTTGGCTGTAGTCCTTCCCGTCCAGCATCGAGAACAGGACGGGGGCGAGTGCGGGATCGCGCACGAAGATTGCGGCGCATTCCTTGCGGTTCAGGCCGGCCGGAACAGACTCGAACACCCGCTTAGCCTGCCTGTCGATCATGTCGTAGTCGCCGACGATCGTGTTCCTGTGAAGGTTCCACCACGTCACGAACTCGTCTGGAACTCCAGCGGGTGGTTCATCTTTGCCAGCCGCCAACCCTTCCCAAATCGCCAGAACCGATAGCCCGGTCATCAGTTTGTGCAGTCGCAGATATTCGGCATACTTCAGCTTCACGCGCACGCCGTTGCTGTAGCGAGCGACGTAGCCCTCTGCGTCCGTCACGGACGGATCGGCCATGTTGAGGGAGGCCAGCGGGCGAGAGGTGAACCGGACGGGCGTAATGCCCAAGTCCTCCGCGTGATCCGCCGCGTCTGCGTAGGACGTATCTACGCCGCTCTCTGTGTGAACGCGCCCGAGCAGGATCATGTCGAATCGCTCGTAGGGCAAAACGATCCGGTTCCACGGGGCGACCAACTCAAACAGGTAGGTGTAGTCACGGTCGAACCCGGCGCGGTTCTTATCGACCCACTCCTGCGCCGCCCTCGTCTGTGGATTCTCCCAACTCCCGCGAGTGATGCACCGCCACGCGCCCGCGTGCCAAAAGCAGATGACAAGGCTCCCGTCGTACTTGTCTGCCAACTCCGGTGTTTCAGCGGGGAGTTTGTCGGCCTCCCACCCGCACTCGCCAAGATTGAAGAACTTTGGCCACGGGCGGGCGACGATGCGCCCATCATCGGCGAGAACCAACCCGCGCGCCGCGAGCGTTTCGGGGGTCCACAGCCGATCCCACACGGTCTTATCGGAGTAGTTGTAGATCGTCAGGTTGTCGTGCCGAACGGTCGCCACCAAGCCCTCTACTGCCAGTTTATCGAGGGCGGTTTTCATATTGCTCATGCTGGCTTCCCTCCGCTCTGCTCTAGGGCTTTCAGGGCGGCGATGCAGACGGCGCGGCCGGGTGTCGGTGCGTTTGCGTGAACCGTGTACAGATCGGGATTTGCCCATCCGCCCGGCTCGTAGATGCGTTCGCAGATTGTGCAGGTGTAGACGTATTCAGGATTGAGGGCTGCGGTGCGCGATACTGAAACATCGCAGTGGCCCTCTCGGGGCTTCAGCCGCATCTTCTCCACCACGCTCCACCATGCGGAGGGGTCGGTGGTGTAGTCTGGGTACTGCTCCCACTTGCCGAGCCTGATCTTCTTGCCGCAGATGTTTGGGTGTTCGGCGATCCACGCCTCTATCTGCTCTTTCGTGTAGAACGCCGTATCGAGACGGTCGCTTGTGAACACATAAGCACCAGACAGTCCATCGGGCTTGTCGTCGTCGTCGCGGGCGATCCAAACGGTCTCGGCCTCCTTGCCCATCACGCGGGTATGCACCGCCGCTTCCAACTCCAAGTCCGTCATCGTCTCGTAGTTCATCGCTGGCTCTCCTGCTCTAGGGCTTTCATGCTTTGCTCTTTCGCTTGGTTGTCGGGGGAGGGGGTCAAGATTGCACCCCCTGCTTCGCCGCTACATGGGCGAGTTCGGAAGTCACGCGCTCTCGCATATTCATGTCCGTCGTTGGCTTGGCGTTGTGGTCCCGTCCCCACGCTCGCGCCCACTTCTCCGGCTCGGCAACCATGCCGGTCTTGTACAGGTTCGCAAACATCCGCTGGGCTGGTGTTCGATCCTCCGGCGCGGGCGGCTCGGTCGGGCATTGCCCTTCCTGCTCGGCCAGCCACTCGTCGGCTTCGTTGCTCCCCCAGTTCGCCAGTTCCATCAGGTCGCGGTGCGCGTCCTTCGCCCACCAGGAGGGGACGAACCCCCGGAGTTTGACCGCCCGGTTCAACCCGTCGATCCACCATGCCTTCACCGTGTCTGAGTCGGACGTGTTGAGGTCGATGCCCAGGTGGGCCTTCATCCGGTAGAGCCGGGCGCGGGGGCCGACCACCTCCTCCTCGACCGCCTCCGCCGTCCTGGGCTTGCGGCTCTCGGTGCCCTTGATCGCCTTCACCAGACTCGCCACGGTCGGGTACTTGTCGCTCGTCCCCTTCAACTCCCGCAGCGCAGCCTCGGCCTGCTCGGAGTCAACGGAGATGCCCGAGCACTTGGCGGCGAACACGCTCCACTCGTCGTTCGTCCAGCCCCTTGGTGTGGCAAGGCGGGGCCACAGACGCTTGGCGGCGGATGCGGCGGTCTGAATCTCGCTCGGTGTCATTGGGCGGCTCCCTGCTTGGCTCTACGGGCTTCTGCGCGGCGTATGCCGTCGGCGATGCCATCCGCGGCGGCTGTGCTCTCGGCGACGGTCAGGCGTTCGATGGGGTACTCCTCGGGCCGCTGGATGCCCCGGACGATCAGGCCCATAGCCCCAGCGTGATCTGAAGCCCGCGCCCGCTCGATCAGCCACGTCACCCGATCCAGCGTGCTCTCGGGCCTGTTGGCAAGCGTGTAGGCCCGTCCACGGTCGAATCCGGCGGCGACAAGAGCATCCCGCACGGCGTTGAAGTCCGGGTTGATCGCCTCGCCCTGGGGACGCTCGGCCATCGCCGCGTCGTGAATCGCGGAGAAGGTGACGGCGATTGTGCGGGGCGGCTTGTCGGGCGGCTCGCTCGCACGCCCGCGCGATGATGACTCTTGGTCTTTGTCTTGTTCTTCTCTTCTCTTACTCTCATCTAGTACCTTTTTTGTACCATCCGATTCCGGTACACCGACCGGACGTTCATCCGGTTTTGATCTGGATTTTTTCCCACGACGTTCCCGGCTCGCGTCCAGAGCGCGTACCTTCGCGCCCCGGCTCATGTGCGTCTCCCACCGCGTCGGCGAGAGCACGCCATCTTCCTCGGTCAGCCAATCGACACGCTCGTGCAGCATCGCGTCCGCCAGACCGTCGCCCTTCCATCTGGTGACTTCCCGGAAGGCCCGGCGGGACAGGCCGATGCTCGCGTCCTCCGCGTGCTCGTCAGCCCACCTGAACCATCGCACGGCGGCGGCAAAGACCCGCTCGGGCGTTGCGCCGGTCAGGTCAGCCAGCGCGAGCACCTTGTCATGCTCCGGGTGGATTTGCAGTTTGATCCAAGCCATACCGATTCGCTTCCTTGCGCCAAACAGGCCGCGTCCGTGTCCGTGTCTAAAAACCCGGCGGCACGTCTCGGTGCGAGCCGGGGTAACGCATCACATTGGATCACGCCGCGCACCGCGTCCGAGGTTGCACCTGTTACACGCCGCTCTCAGATTGCTCTCGCAGTTCGTCCCGCCTTGTGCCACGGGCAGGATGTGATCGACTTCCAAGGTGACGGGCGAGCCGTCCGCGTGCTTGTCCTTGGCGGCCTTCCCGCAGAGAACGCACTTCCTCCCATCGCGGTCCAGAACCATCGATCGGAGCTTTGCACCGATGGGCTTGCGGACCTTCACCAGCCCAGCGCCCTTCGCCGCGTCCTTCTTGATCTGCTCGATCTCGGCACGCTTCCCGGCCTTGACGCTCTCCCGCTTTGCGCGGGATGGCTTGGGCATGGTCTGCCCGTCGCACTTGCCGAATGTCTGCTTGGGGATGTCTAGTTTCATGGTGTTCTCGATAAAGCCCCGGCCCCACCCCGGAGCTTGCCAGTTCGCGGGGTGAGGGCGCGGGGGTTGTTCGTCAGAATGGGATGTCGTCGGGGCTGATCTCTTCGCCAACAGCGGTGGGGACGGCGGCGCGGGTGGCGGGCTTGCTTGCGGCGGGACGTGCGCCCTGGGGCGCGTCGTCGGTCTTCCCGCCCACAAACTCGAACGTGTCCACCACCACCTTCAACTTCGAGCGGTTGGAACCGTCCGTCTTGTCCTTCCAAGTGTCCAGTTTCAACCGGCCTTCGATGAAGATCGGCTTGCCCTTGGAAAAGAACCGGGCGATGTTTTCGGCGGTCTTGCCCCACGCCTCGCAGTCGATGTACGTTACTTCCTCTTGCTGCACGCCGTCTTTGTCCTTCCACTTCCGATTCACGGCCAGCCCGATCTGGGCAATGGACGTGCCGTTGGGGATCGCTCGCAACTCCACGTCGCGGGTGATGTTGCCCATCAGGATCACGCGGTTGTAACTCATTCGTCGCTCTCGTCTTCTTCCTGACCGGGCAGGAACTTGGGGTTTACGGCTTTCAGTTTCTTCAACGGCTTGCCCGTTTCCAGACTCTTCTCGGTCTTGGAAACGAAGTGCTTGTCGGCCTGCTTGTCGAGCAGTTTCTTTGCCACTGACGGCTTGAACGGCTCAGACTTGAATGCGGTGATCGCCTTCTCTTCGTCACCATCGACGGCTGCCAATATCGCCTTCCACGCGAGCGGGGCACTCACGCATTTCACTTTGGTTTCGGAGCCGACGTAGTACCGAATCTCGCCCTCGGTGATCTCGCCGTTCTGTTCGATCCACGCGATAGCCGCCTGCTCCCAACGGTGCCTGATCGCGCGTTGAATCTCGCCGAGTTTCTTGACGAACGCCTGCGCCGCGACAAACTCCTCGCGGGTGGCGAGTCCGGTTTCGATAACACCGATCGCGTCATCACACCGCTGTAACTGGTTGTCGTCAGACATTGCCCACCGCCCCGGCGAACTTCACGCCGTTGTCGATGGCCTTGTTTACGGTCCCCAGCACGAGCGCGGCCTGTGTGTCGTCGATCTTCGTCCACGTCTTGTCGTGGTAGCGGATCGCGTCGGCGCACGCTTTCTTGAAGTCGCCCTTGGTCTGCTCGTCCTCGCTGGTTGACGAAATGCCTGACCACTTTGATACCGCGTTGGCCAACTGGACCTTCATCGGTTTGGGCTTGGGTGGTGTCGCGGGCGGGGCGACGGGCGGCGGTTCGGGGTCGAACGCCTCGGGGTCGTCGCTGGTCGCCAGCCCGAGCGCGGACGCAAGGGCGTACTTCCTTGCCCCTGTGATCGCCTTGTAGATCGACTTATCCGTGCGATCCTGGCCTTCGCCGAACGATGACACGGTGAAGAACTGGCCGGACTTGTGCATGATCGTCAGGTCGATCTTGACCTGTGATCCGAACTCTGTTCCGCCGTTCTTTGTGGTGCGGTTCGGCAGCCGCTCGACCGCTTCAACGCTCGTCACCATCGACAGCCCGTGCTTGGCGAAGATCGGGCGGATCACCTTGACGTAATCCTCCAACTTCGCATAGGTGTACTTGTCGAAAGCGTTGTTGCCGCTCTTGCCCACTGCGGGCATTTCGGATTGTGCGGCCACGAGCGCGGCGGCAAGGTCGGAAATGGTTTCGGTCTGCTTCACTGGTTGCTCTCCTGTCCCCGCCCCGCCTTGCTCTGCTCGTCCGCGTGTCCGCACGCCCGCATCTTCTTCGCTTCGCGCTCGTCGTTGCAGTGGCCGGGCGTTACCCGCTCCTCCACTTCCTCACGTTCGAGCGCGGGCGGGTCCGCGATCGCTTTCCTGATCTCGTTCGCAATAACTGGTTGCATTTGGCAGGCTCCGTTTCTGTCTGACCACCACGGCCAGACCCGTCAGGCTCCCCGCCACAGGAAGCCCTCCGGGTCGTGGTCGTGATTCAGTCCCGCACTGCTCTGCCGATCCCGTCCTCACTCGCGCCACGCTCAAACCGCGTATCGCAGTGCGGGCAGAACCGGAACTGACGGTGTGGGCGTGCGCGGCGCTCGGTCGAATAGCCCGCATCAACCAGCACGTTTTCCCACGGGCCTACGTCGGGTGATTTGCACTCGGGGCAGAGGGTTCCGGCCTGCTCGGCATTCAGATCGGAGACGAGCAGAGCCTGACGACGGTTGACCATCGCCAGCGCGTCCAGAGAGGGGATGGAGACGCGAACCTCCGGGCCGATCGTCGTGGTGAAGTCCCCACCCGGCCCAAGGATCGCCAGCGGGAGCGCGTCCGTCGTCGCGTCGTTTGTCGGGCCTGCCGTCACCGGCTTGGAGGGCTTGCCCAAGTCGGCCAGCGGCTTAAACGCATCAACGCACGCCTGCGCCCGCTCGTCGTCTGTCGCCTCGCTGTAGGGCTTCACGGCCTTCACGGGCCGATCCGATTCCCGCACCACCTTGGAGATCCGCAGGTGATGGCCATCGCAGCGGACGGTCACAAGCCCTTCCCGGACCATCTCGCCGGTGACGATGAGCACCGCCGCCGTCGGCGGGAGCAAGCAGAACATGCCGGGGACGAGCACGAGCAGACGCTCGCCCACCCACTCGGGCGATTCAGCCAGATCCGCAGCCGCAACATCGGCAGAGAGTTTGGCGGTCTGGGAGGGCTTCACCGGCCCCCGGTATCCCAAGGCGCGGGCGACTTGCTCAGCGGTCGAAACTTCGGCGATCTTCATGGGCAGGCTCCTGAATGGAGCCGCCGCGGTCAGTCCGATCCAGCCAGCGGGCCAATGCCCTTACCACCACCTCATCGGTGGGGGTTGATTCAGGTTGGAAATGCCCATTTCCGACCTGAATCGCATCTGCTGTTCCGGTAGAACGCGGCGACTCGGTTTCGTGCAAACGCATGGAATCAGCCCGCCCCGGCCCATTCGGGCTGGTTACTACGCCGGAAGCAGAAGATCGCTTCTCGGGGCGGGCGGATTGGATGCGTTCGTTGGTGGTCATGCGATCTATCTGCTGACTGCCGGACGTAGTGCTGTAACTATCGACCGGATTTGGTCGAAGTCCAGCCTTTTTCGTTGCGCGGATCGAAAATAGTTCCACGCCCTCCGGCCAAACCGACGGAAGGTCTTTGATCGCAAGCACTTCCAGATCGGTCCCGTGGTCGATGTATTTTTCCTCCGTGAGCGTTTCCGCGTGCCGGGCGAGTTTCGACACCAGTCCGCGCGGCAGCGTCATCGCATCAAGCCAGGTGCAATAACTCTTCCGCAGCGAGTGCGGCGTGCAGGGCCTTCGTCGCCCGTCAAACTTCGGGATGTTCGCGGCTTCGCGCTCGAGGTGCCACGTCTCCCGCGTCGGAACGTGCGGGAACACCAGATCGGCGTCGCCGTTGGGAACCCGCTCTTTGTGCTGCTTCAAGAACCGGAGCAGGAGGGGGTGCAGAGGAATCCGCTCTCTCCGCTTGCCCTTGTTCCCGCGCCATTCTGGATCGGTGAAGATCGCCGGCGGATCGTCGTTGTACCCCTCGAGCGCATAATCCCGCCATTTCGCCGATTGTGCCTCGGAATACCGCAAGCCCGTGTACATCTGGTGAAGCCAGAAAAGCGGGGCGATACCTCGAGCGCGTCGGCTGACCATGTGCCGGTCGATGGACACCGCGAGAACCCGTCGGGCCTCTTCCACTGTGATCGCTCGGGAGCCGTCCGCGCCCTTGATCCCGCAGGCTTGCAGGTCCATCAGGGGATTCGTCGCCAGCCGCCCGGAACGCCGCAGGAACTCGCCGAACACCCTGAGCGTGCTCACGGCTTGATCGTGCGTCGGCCCGCTCCAGAGGCTCTTGTTGTCTCCACGTCGGCGTGCTGCAAGGAATGTCACCGCCCCGTCATAGTCCACGTCGGCGACAGAACTCCACCCCGCCGACTCGGCCACGCGCTCGAGCGTGCTCGTCATCCGGGAGATGCTTCCGGGTGTGCAGCCGCCCGAGGTCAGATCATCAACCCACGCCCGGCTCGCGTCGTCGATGGATATTCCCACCGCTCGCACAGGCGAATGATCTTCCCGGACTCGGGGGATTCCACCCATTCCCGCAAGGGTGCAAGCGATCTGCTCCAACGCAATAACTCCCCTCAGAATGAGGGATGATTCCCGGTTATCGGTCGCTTCCCGCTCTGTCCCCGCCAGTCTCAACATCCGCACAATGTACGGAATCGGATAGGCGAGTCAATACCGAACATTAGATGAGGGGAAGATCATGTGGAGAGCCTGCGGCATTGCTTGTCTCGCGTCGGCAACACCTTGGCATGGGCGAAGAAGACAAGTCTGCCCCGCCTGCGCCGCGGGAGGGGGAAACTACATCCGGCGAACTCGACATGGCCTGCGAGAAGGATCGGGCATTGGTTCGTCAGGCGGCCCGCAAGCGTCCCCGGTGGCATGTGCCAGAGGCCAAGCGGGAAGACCTCAAACTGAAACTCGACCGTGCTTTGGACATGGCAGAGAACGCGGGCGACTATGACGGCGTTTTCAGCGGAGTGAAGACGTATCTCGGCATGGCCGGGCAGGACCAGGCCGACGACCACCAGGACGAGAAGTATGCCCGCCTCGACGCCGGGCTGAACACCGAGAGCATCGGCATCGACGCGAGCCGTGCCGCCGCCCGCGCCATGCTCGCCGATCCCGCTGCCCGTGAGATCCTCATCGCCGCCGCCGAAAAGAGGGCCGATGCAGGCGGCTGAAGACACCATCGCGGCGATTGAATCGCAGGGGTGGGCCGCTCCGCACATTCTGGCGAATCAACTTACGCGCCAGAGCGCCGAGCCGTTCCGCATGTTCCCGCACGTTCGCTTCCTGAGCCGGATCATCGCCGCAGCGGTGAACACCAAAGACTCCCGCCTGCTGGTGAACCTCGGGCCACGCACGGGCAAGAGCACGCTCATCAGCGAATGGACGCCCGCTTGGTTCCTCTCGCTCAACCCGACGAAAAGGGTGCTGCTCGCAACGAACACCAGCCCGCTCGCCAAGTTCTACGGTGGACGGGTGCGTGACATCCTGAACGCGAATCCGATCCTGCGCGTGAAGCTCAAAGACGACACGGTTGCGAAGGATGAGTGGGCGACGACGCAGGGTGGCGGGATGAAGACCGTCGGCGTCTCCGAGTCGGTCATGGGCCGCGGCGGCAACGTGCTCATCATCGACGATCCGTATGCGTCATGGTCCGACGGTCAATCCGGGACCGTGCGAAACGGTGTCTACAACTGGTTCCGGGCCACAGCATCTTCACGATTGGAACCCGGCGCCACGGTCATTATCCTGCACCACCGGATGCACGCGCAAGACCTGACCGGGCAACTGCTCGCCGGTGAGGACGGGCATCGGTGGAAGCACGTCTCACTCCCGTCTCTGGCCATTGCCGGTGATCCGATGGGCCGGGCTGTCGGGGAAGCGATCTGCCCGGAGCGATACACGGCGTCACAACTCACGGCCATGCGCGTGCAGATGGGCGCGGCGTTCGATGCTCTGCACCAGCAGAACCCGCACCTTGTGGCGGCAGGCGCGGCATACTCCCGGTTTACCCCGGAGAACATCGACAACGCGATCACGCTCCGGCCCGATCTGCCCCTGCAAATCTCCGTGGACTTCAACATCGTTCCGGGTATGCATGTCTACTTGGGCCAGTTTGATCCCGTCGCGGACGTGCTGACATGCGTGCACGAGATCCACGCCCCGAACATGAGCGTGCAGGCGTCGATGGCGGCGCTCGACAGGCTTCTCGCGTCACTCCCGCACAGGTGGGCATCGGTGGAGCTGTACGGCGATTCATCTGGCTCCGCCCGCTCGGTCGCCACGGGCATGACGCAATACCAGCTCATGCTCCAGTCGCTCTCGAAGATGGGGCTGGAGGTGAGCCTGCGCGTGCCGGCGGCGAATCCCAAGGTCATCGACCGGCTGAACACCGTGAACTACGCCCTGCGCGACGCCGACGGACCCGACGGGCATGGGCTGATCCGATACCGCGTGCACCCGCGGTGTACACGCCTGATCCGCGACTTCACGGGCGTGCAGTTGGATTCCAAGGGCGCGATAGACAAGAGCGACCCCGACCTCACGCACGGATCGGACGCAGAGGGCTATCGTGTGTGGAGGCTGAGGGGGCAACGGATCGAACTGCCCGAGGGGCGGTTTGGAGTGTGAGCGATGGACGCCGACGACGCGAAACAGGCGAGCGCGACCAGCCCTCCCAAGGTCGAAACTCCGCCAGTCAAGCCCACCGGCCCGATCCCCGTCGATGCCACTCAGGTAGCGGAGGCTCCGGCGAACCTTCCGGCATCACCTGCCGATGAACCTCCGAACACTCGCCAGCAAGGCCCGTAGCCTGATCCTGTCCGCCCCTCCGGCCTCAGGCGAGGCCCAGACGGGCAACCAGATCACCGGAGAGAACGGCGGCGTAGACGCCTCCGCCTACCTCGCCTCCAACTGGGCGATGGCGGCGGGGTTCAACCACCACGGCTTCGGCGTTCCGCCCTCAGGCTCCATCTCCACCTACCGGAAGATGCTGCACAACCCGACGGTGGCGCTGGGTCTGGCCGTCTGCAAAGCGCCGATCAAGGCCGCGAACTGGTCCGCGACAAAGCCCGACGGAGCCGACGACGGAAACGAAGATGCCGAGCAGCTCATCAAGGACTACATCCTACCCCTGCGCTCGACGATCCTGAGCGATGGCCTCCGGTGCATTGAGTTCGGATTCTCCGCCTTCGAGATCGTCTGGGACGTGGTGGACGGATACACCGTCCCGAAGAAGCTCAAGCCCCTCCGCCCGGAGCTGACGGAGATCATGCACGATCCCCAGACCGGAGCATTCGCGGGCGTCAAGAACGGCGGCGTCACACTTACCCCCGATGACTGCCTCGTCATTCCCCACGACTCGGAATCCGGCGACCTCCGGGGCCGATCCCGGCTGGAGAACTGCCGGGCCGAGGCATGGTGGCCGTGGAAGCAGACCCTCGAGCGCACCGGCCTGTACACGACCAAGGCGGCGGGGATCATCCCGATCATCCGCTACCCGACGGGCCAGTCTCTGGATGCCGGTGGAGCAACGGTGGATAACGGCGTCATCGCGGCCCGAATCCTCCAGCGTCTGGGCTCCGGCTCGGGCGTCACCATGCCCCAGGTGCTCGCCAAGTGGGCCGAAACGCTCATCAATGCCAACGTCGATCCGACCAAGCTCGCGGCATGGCAGATTGAGTTTCTGGAGGCGAAGACCGCCCACGGCGACGAGTTCCAGCAGCTCCTCGGGAAGTTCGAGAGCCTGATGATGCGCGGGCTGCTCGTGCCCGAGCGGACGGCCTTGGAAGGCCAGTACGGGACCAAGGCGGAGGCGGGCGCCCACGGCGACGTGGCCATCGTCATCGCCCAGGACACGCTCGACCAGATCATGCTGGCGATCAACTGGCATCTGGTGGACAAGATGCTGGTCGCCAACTTCGGGCCGGGCGCCGAGGGCACGGCGATCGTCAAGGCCGCTCCGCTGGTGGACGAGGAGAAGGATTTTATTCGGACGTTGGTCGCCACCGTTCTGGAGAACCCCGCGAACGTCGATCTGCTGCTGGGGATGATGGACATGGATGCCGCGATGGACATGACCGGCATACCCCGGAAGGCCGCGGCGGCGGACATGGCCGACCCGACGGCGCCGGGGGTCGGCGCCGACCCCAAGGCGGCGGCGATCGCGGCCCAGATCTGGCGGAAAACCCAGTTGGCCCTTACCGGCAAGGCGGCCTGATGTATACTCGCGGAAATGGCCTTCACGCCCGAGACATGCCCGCAGTGCGGCTTCATGCTGCCGATCGATGTCCTAAAAAAGGACGCCGAGGAGCGGGAGAAGCGGAAGCGGGACGGGATCACAAAGACGGGCATGATCGGCGTGACGCTCGATCCGATGGGAGCGTCGGCGCTCGTCGAGTTGTTCGAGCAGCTCCGCGTCTTCGAGCAGAACCTGCGCGAGGCTGGGGAAGTGCACCATGCCAACGAAATGCGGGCGCTCATACAGCGATGGTCCTCGGATCTGAGGTGACGCGATGAGCCAGGCGATCGTCATGGCCGCGACGATCGATCGGGAGCGGACGCGGATCGAAAACGCCTCCATCCGCTCGGCGACGGCGGCGGTACGCGATCTCCGCGCCGGGCTGATCCAGCACGTCGAGGGGCATATTCCGCTCGGCCCGATCCTGCACACGTTTCAGAGCAGCATGGCCAAGTCGATTCACTCGGGCATGGTGACGGCCCACCTTCAGGGCAGGCTCCGCAGTGCGATCACCGCCGAACGCTTCATGCGCGGGCGGAACGGCAAGGCTCTGAAACTCTCCACGATCGACGACGCGATGGAGTTCCTGACGCGGCGGCTGAACCTCTCACCACAGGCGGCGGCACAGATCCAGGCCCAGTACGGGCAGGCGGCGACGACGGCGGCGGGGACGCTGGGCGACGGCGTTCTTAAGATCGCGGAGCAGGTGGCCGTCGATACCGTCGCCGGCGGCCTGACGACCTCCGGTGCGGTATCGGCGATCCGCCAGGCTCTCGACTCCCGCGGCCTGACGATCTCCAACCCCTACCAGATCAGCACGATCTATCGGACGTCGGTGCAGACGGCGTACTCGGCGGGACGGTGGAGCGCCAACGAAGACCCGGCGATTCAGGAGATCCTCTGGGGATACGAGTATTCGGCGGTCATGGACGACCGAACCACCGAGCTTTGCTCGTCGCTGGACGGGATGCGCCGTGCCGCGGGAGATCCGGTTTGGGACCGGCTGACGCCTCCGAACCACTACAATTGCAGGTCAACCGTCATCGAAGTCTTCAACCACGGCGTGCTGGCGACGCCGACGGAAGTGCCCGACGTTTCCGCCGCCGCGGGCTTCGGCTTCAACCCGGGCAAGGTGTTTGCGGATCTGCTCCGCGCCGCGTGATCGTCGGGTGAACGACAGCGCATAACGCACGTCTATCACACCTTCTGCTATTATCACTGGCATCTATCGGAGGATGCCCGCATGGACGCGATTACTGGCGTGCTGACCGTCGCCGCCAAGGCTCGAATTGAGACGCTCGAACAGCAAGCCAAGGCGATGGCCGATGAGATGGCGACGCTCTCGGATCTCATCACCGGCCGCACGAAGATCGTCATGGTCCGCGTCGGGGACTTGATCGAGCAGGTGAGGCCGACGACCAAGCCCGAGAAGAAGCCAGGACGCTGGCCCAATAAGAAAAAGAAGCCCAAGCGGAAGGCCGCGAAACCGCCTCCCGAGCGAATCCCGCCGCGGCAGGCGGACACAACATCAGCCAGTTCGGACCAGCCGGAACGGACGGCCTCCGCCCCGAAGAAGAAGATCGGGAGCATTAAGAAAGTCGTCATGGCGGAGATCGCCGCCAACCCCGGCACCTCCGCCGACGCGCTGGAAATGAAGCTCGCGGGCGTCATTCCAACCGCCTCCGCCTCCCGCAAGAAGCGTGTACGGCAGATCATCATGGCCGCCGCCAAGTCCGGGGAGGTGAGGCTGGACGACAACCGCAGGGTCTTTCCTGTCAGCACAGTTTCCTGACCCAGCGCGGCACGTCGGGATCGCCGTCGCGCTGGCCCGGAAGTGCGAGGCCCGCAACAACCTCCCGACCGGAGATCAGATCGGAAAGGCGTACATCCACCTCGCCGAATCGGCGAAGCGATGGAACCCCAAATACGGATCGGCGTTCTCGACCTTCGCCTATGCCAACACGGCGAGAAGTCTCCCGCGCGATCACTGGCGAGACCGAAACAAATGGGCGGCGGGCGATGGCGGAGCATCCAAGGACGACGGCGAGCAGCGTCGTCTCCCGCGAACGGCGGTAGGCCCGGCGACGCCCGATCTGTCGCGCTTTGACTGGGCGGAATGCTGGGACGCGCTCGAGCACGATCAGCGGGAGGCCGTCGGGCTGATCCAGCGCGGCACGCCGCTGAAGACCGTCGCGGAACTCATGTGGAAGACGCCGGCGGAGGTCGTTGATCTGATCCGCGCAGCAATGCTGATCGTCGATCCTGAAATGGGCGATGAGAGATAGGCGGGTCTCCGGCCCGTAGTTCATGGTTAGTTGATGGGTAGTTGATGGGCTACCGGCATCACCTGCCCATGCCGAAGCCTGGAATGGTGCTGATCGCTGACAAGGGCGCAATGTCGCCTTCCGCGGCTATTCGCACCGACGCCAACGCCCAGCCCGTCCGGGCCTACGTCAAGACGATCCTCCGCCTCGGGAAGGTCTACGCCTCCACCGGCGAGTTTGTCATCACCCCGGCGTATCTCGATCAGGTCGTCAAGACCTTCGCCGCGATGAAGGCCGCGGGCGTCAAGGTGCCCGTGCAGGTCGGTCACAACATGGACGCCGATCAGACGCGCGGGTACGTCACCGACGTTTTCCGCGAAGGTGATCGGCTCGTCGCCTCCGTCGAGATGATCGGCGCGGACGCTCTCGCGCTCGCCTCCCGCTCGGAGGTCAGCGTCTACATCGACCCGGAATATGCGGTTGATGGCAATACCTACACGGACGCACTCGTGCATCTGGCGTGCGTTCCCGATCCCGCCGTCAAGAAGCTGGGACCGTTTGTTCCGCTGGCGGCATCACTTGGTGGCAAGGCAAAGCAGGTACTGGTCTTCTCAGCAACACGGAGCAGCACAATGGACTGGCGCGAACTCGCAACGATCATGGGCCTCGATATGACGGGCCTCGACGACACGACCGGCCCGGCCCGCGTCAAAGCCGCCCTCACCGATATGACCTGCAGCGCCGCGAAGGCCAGTCAGGCCGCCGCCGCCCTCTCCGCCTCCAAGGCCGAGACGACCGCCGCGAAGACCGAGGCCGAGACGGTCAAGAGCGAGCTGGTGTCGCTCAAAGCCAGCCGGGGCCTTCCGACGATCGACCAGGACGACCTCGAAGAGCGCGCCGACACGGTTGCTTCGGAGATCGGGTCGCTGGTCGCCTCCGGCCAGATCAACGCGGCCCAGAAGATCGCGCTGGACAAGCTCATCCTGGGCGAGAAGGGCAAGCGTCCGGTGCTGGCGCTCAGCCGCAAGGCCGCGACGCACGCCGGGCTTGAAGCCCCCATCGCCCGGCAGGTCATCGACATTCTGAAGCTCTCGGCCCCCCGCAAGGTCGGGGAGAAGACCGGGGCGCAGATCGCCACCGACGAAGACAAGGCCATGTTCGATTCGTTCAAGAAGCAGGTCGGCACGCTCTCGCGCTAATCGGCGCGGGCATCACTTCACCAGCAACCCCGCGGCTCCAACCGCTGACACGCACCGAGGCACACCATGAGCAGCTTTCCTGGCATCCCGTTCGGCCTTCCCGGCCTGAAGTCCCTTCGCACCGCGACGCCGAACGATCCGCTCTGGTCTGACCAGGGCCTGATCCTGTTGCCCAACTCCGGCGTCGTTGACGGCACCAAGAGCCGCGACGCGCAGAACGCGAGCAACCTGGGCAACCTCCGCGGCGGCCTGCTGATGGGCCGGGTGACTTCGGGCGGCAAGTTCGCCCCGTCGTTCCTCGGCACCGTCGGCACCGCCTACTCCTCCGGCACGTCGCTGGTGGTCCCCTCCCCGACGGGCGATGAGATCGTCCGCCGGATCGGAACCTCCGGCACGTTCAAGGTCGTCGGGCCTCCCGCGGCCGCGGGCGTCGTCCGCACAACCACCGTCACCTACTCCGCTGTTGCGGGCGCGTCCGGCGGCAACCGCACAATCACCATCACCGCTCTCGGTGCTGCGAAGGTCGAGCGCTTCCGGTTCGGCACGGCGGCCACCGCTGGCAACCTCCAGCTCGCCATCGCCAAGACCGACGGCACGCTGGCCATCACCGGCAACGCCGCGTGGTCCGCGACCGACGCGACGTACATCTCCAACCTGAACACCGCTCTGGACGCCGCGGGCACCGCCGGTGCGATCGTCGCCTCCGCGATCTCCGCCGTCGATACCGACTTCGGGTTCGAGCTGACCTACACCGCGGCGAACTACCCCACCGGCCCGGCCTTCCCGGCTCAGGTGGCTCTGCTCCCGACCTCCGCGACGGCCCCGGTCTACACCGTCACCACCGCCGCCTCCGATCCCCGCTTCGTCGCGGGCTCCCTCATCTGCCCCACCGACGGCTCGGAGCTTCCGATCGCCATTCAGGGCGACCCGTGGGGCCTCCGCGTGCTCGACGACGACGGCAACTCGACCGACGCGACGTTCGCCAAGGCGCTCGTCGGCGGCGTCATCGACACGAGCAAGCTCATCAACTACCCGACGGACACATCGCTCATCACTTGGCTGCAGAACCAGTTGAACGTCTACGGGCGGTTCGTCTTCAACACCAACTTCGTCCCCGCCTGATCCCCTCGCGGGGGTGAGAACCCCCCGCGTCTCCTCTCTCGCATCTCACCACCGCGCGGCCCACCGGCAACAGCGCACGACCACAAGGACGACCCGGCCATGAATGACCTTCTCAAACTGATGGGCGGACGAGTGCTTTCGGAAGCCATCAACTCCCCCGATGGCGGCTTGCCCAACAGCTTCCCGCCGGGCTTCTTCACTAAGACCCGGCCGAAGATGGGCAACATCGCCTCGTGGAAGATCTACCCCAACACCCGCGCCTCCGCGGCTGAAACCACCTACGGCGGACCGGCCAAGCACACCGGCGCTCAGGGCTTCTCCACCCGCTCCTCGATCATGCTCCACGGCTTCGAGGATCAGACCTTCGGGCAGGACGTGTTTAACCAGCTCATGGCGCTGGGCGGCGGGTTCGATGAACTCGGCAAGCAGGAGCTTGCCCGGCAGACCGCCGACTTCCGCCGGCGGTTTATGAACAAGCGCATCGCGGCGCTCCAGTCCATGCTCGCCCTGGGCAAGGTCTACAAGAACGGCACCCAGCTCCTCCCGTCGTCCTCGGGCTCAACCGACGCGATCGACTTCGGCGTGCCCGCGAACAACACCGGCAACTGCAACGGCATCATCAGCGTGAAGTGGGACCAGACCACCTCGACGGTGCTGACGAACGTCGAGCAGCTCCAGTCGGTGGCGGTCAAGAACGGCAACCCCCCGCTCCGGTACGCCTTCTACGGCGTCGGTGTGGCGAACGCTCTCATCAACGACCCGACCACGGCGGCGCTCATCAAGGGCGGCATGAGCCAGAACGATCAGCTCTACAACACCGGCCGCCCCGGCAACGCCTACGGCCTGACGTGGATTCCCGTCGGCACCCAGTTCTTCGACAACGGCGCCGGAACGCAGACGGATATGTTCAGCAAGCTCTGCGTCTTCACCCCCGACCCCAACGAGGGCAACTGGTACGAGATGCAGGAGGGCTCCTACGCGGTCCCGACCTCCGGCAATATCGCCGCCGACGCCCAGAGCCTCGCGGACAACCTCCAGACGGTCTACGGCATGTTCAGCTACGCCCGGATGCAGACGAACCCCGTCGGCGTGCAGCAGTTCGCGGGCGACACCTTCCTCCCCTGCCTGACGGTCCCGTCGGCGATCTTCTCCGCCACGGTCCTGACCTGATCCCTGACTCTCTCTCACGTCACGGGGCAGTGACGATCCTCCGGGCGGTCGGGAACCACAGACCCGACCGCCTTTTTCTTTGAGGGAACGATGGGCCGATATGCCGCACAATCCGACGTGGAAGCGGTCTTCGGGACGGCCAACGTCGCCGTTTGGTCCAACCTCGACTCCGACTCCACCACGGCGAACACCTCGCGGATCGCCTCCGCGATCGCGGTTGCCGAGCAGTCGATCGACGACAGGCTCCGCGGCGGCCCGTACAGCCTCCCCCTGACCGCCGTCGGCTCGGGGGGCCTCGTCACCGTCACCGACTGGGCGGCACGCCTGGCGGGCGTCTGGCTCTACGAGAGCAGGGGTGTGGAGGACGAGACGGCGAACCAGATCGCGGCACACAAGAAAATGGTGCATGGCGAGATCGACGCATACATGGCCGGAACGCGGCGGCTGGACTGTCTCCGTTCCGGTTCGATCGGGATGCATGCCCCGATGATTATCTGGTGAGGGGAGCCCATGTCGATCATCTTCAAGACCAGCACCGAGACGATGGAGATGGCCGCCTGCCGGGCGTACGTCGCGTGGCAGGACGAGGTGGGGCTGAAAGACGCTGCGCCATGGACCACCGCCGACAAGAAGACCAAAGACCTCTGGCGGGCGATCACCAAGGCAGTGGCGTGCGTGCTCCTGGAGCGTCAGGGCGGGATCACCGAGATCCGCAAGGCGGACTGATCGGGCATCACCTCGCGTGTCGGACACCATCAAAATCACGATCAACAAGGCGGGGGCCGATCGGCTCATTGCCGGTTTGGAAGGGCTGGCCGCTGGCCGCCCGGGGAATGAGCCGTTTGGTGCGATGGTGAAGCAGTGGGGATCGCGGATTCAGGCGTTTGAGATGCGGCGATTCGACACGTTCGGGCGCGGCGGCGGCGACTGGAAGCCGCTGGCGCTGAGCACGATCAAGGCCCGGCAGGCTCGGGCGCAGGGCAAGGGAACCAAGGCGAATCCGTTTCTGGGGTTCGGCGGCAGGCCCAACGGCGACGGCGCACGCTCATCGCTCGCCCGCGACACCAAGCACGGCGGCAAGATCGTCGCCGGCGCCGGGCGAACCGTCACGGTGCTCAATGACACCGGCGCCCTGCGTCGCTGCCTGACCATCGGATGGACCGGGAACGTCTACCGCGTCATCCCCGGCGGCGTCGAGTACGGCATCGGCGGCGGGCCTACGCACGCCGGCGGACGGGCCACGATGGGCCAGATCGCGTCCTACCACCAGAACGGCGGGCGTCACCTCCCCCAGCGCATCATCGTCGCTCCGCCCGATCAGGAGACGATTGGCGGCATGGTGCAGGACGCTCTCCGCGCCGTCGGGCGTTCGATGGCCGGAGGAGCATCATGAGCGTCACCATCTACGCCGACATCGACCCCCTGACCCTGACCGAGAGCGGATTAGGCTGGGTGCTGACCTCCCATCCCGCCTTCGCCGCGCTCGTGAAGGCCGGGAACATCACCATCCTCTCCAAGCCCGAGAAGCTGGGCCGGAAGGACAACCGGCTGAATGCAGATGCCCCGGAGCTGCGGCTGGAGCCGGCGGGCGGGATCGCCAACACCGACAACTCCTCCAGCGCGTTCGGCTGGACGCAGGGGTACAACGTCCAACTCCTGACCAACGAGAAGCGGACGGGCGGAGACGCCTTCGGGCGGGACGGGATCAACGAACTGAAATGGGCGGCGATCCGGGCGTTTGCGCGGGTGCGTGACGGCATCCCCGATCTGCCGTTTGTGAAGCTGGTTCGGTGCTCGGGCGTCTCGGATGCCGGGCCGAACATCAACGACAACTTCGACGGCTGGGCGACGCTCATCCGGGTAGACGTCAAGCTCATCTGGGCTTGGGGAGAAATACAGGTATGAGCACTCGCATAAGCGCCCGGATCACCGGCGCGATCAACCTCGTCACGTCCAAAGACCTTGGATCGGGGTCGTCTCCCCTCCCGACCGTCGGCACGGGCGCTTGGCCTGCGCTCATCGCGGAGATCACCGGGACGACGTTCACCAAGTCCTACATCACGCGCTTCACCATCGCCAACCCGACCGGGCAGGTGCTGAAGGTGTCCGACGGATCCCTCGTCGATCCGCACGGGGACGCGATGGTCTTCTCCAACGTCGCGGCGGTCATGGTGATCCAGCATTCGGGCGACCAGACGCTCATCGACTCCAACCTGCTGATCCACAGCCAGAACGGGAGCACGATCAGGTTTCAGACCATCGGCGGTGGCGTCTCCCTTGCGTACCTCCCCGGCGGGGCGTCTACCTCTGGCGGCAAGGACACGATGACGATCACCCCGACGGGGAACTTCACCGGGACGATCGTTATCCTCGGATCGTGATCCGCTACGCCGAATGTAGCGGACCGCTACGCCAGATGTAGCGGCGGGCATCACCTGCTCATGGGCGTCATTCTCGCAAACAGCGGAGCCGTCAACGGCTTCACGTCGATTCGGAACATCAAGATCACGCCTCTGGTGCAGATCGCCAGCGGCATGGCCTCCAATACCAACAGTGCGCCCGTCAAGAAGGCGGGAAACGCCGATTGGTCGGCCACGATGGACTACTACGGGAAGATCCCCCCGGCCTTCCCCGGCGACGCGGTTTCGTTCGTCGCCCAGACCGGCGGAGGCTCGTGGACCGGGACGGGCATCTGCCAGTCGATCAAGGTGACGGCCCCGATTGAGTCTGGCGGGTATCTGGGCGGCTCCCTGACGGTTCAGGGCAACGGCGCCCTGACGACCGGCGCAACCTCGGTCACGGATTCCACCTCCCCCGCCATGTACATCGCCACGTCCTGCAAAGCCAACTTCGGCGGCTCGGACGTTGCGGGCGTCAAGGAGTGGACGCTGGATCTGGCGATCGACCTGAAGACCTACGTTCAGTCGGGCGTCGTCATGCGCGTCGGCTCCAACGGGAACAAGACCGCGACGGCCTCCCTGACGCTCAATGAAGGCGTGCCGGCGACGCTGATCCAGCCGGGGACGATCGACATCCTGAAGCTGTACGTTGACTCCACAACCTTCTACGAGCTGCGGTACTGCATCGTCCCGAACCCCGAGCAGAGCGTGCCGATCGAGGCTGGAGATCTTGTCAGCGCCACGATCCCGCTGGAGTGGTCGGGGTGGAAAGACATCACCGGGACGCCGACACGCGGGAAGATCGACAAGCCTGGGGCTGTGAGCTGGTGGGCGTAGGCGGAGGCGGCCGGGCTACCCTCGAAGATGCCCAAGCCGACGATCCAGAACATGCTCGTGTGCGAGACTGCCGAAAAGGATCAGGCCGGATCTTGGACGCTCCGGCGGATTATCACAGGGATCATCAGTTCGGATTTTCCTGCGATCGTCGAGGGACTATGGGTGTTCTTCTCCGTTCGCGGATCGCTCGGCACAACCTCGCTGGTATTTGAAATCGCCCGGCTTCCTGGAAGTCTCGATGAGCCAGAGGTGTTCTTTACAAGCCAGTTTCCCGTCAAGATCATCGACCCGACGAGAGTTCACGATCAGGCTTTCAAAGTCGAGACGATCCCCTTCCCGTACCCCGGAGAATACCGATGCCGTCTGAAATGGGAAAACGAAGTGCTCGCCGATCGGGTCATGCTGGTGATAAGGCAGTGAAGCCCGCCGTGAAGGTGCTCCTGCTCGGCAACCCCTACGGCGGCATCTGTACCCTCACCAACGTCAAGATTTTCGACCCGCCCAAGCGGATGGGCAAGCCCTCCCGCGCCAAGCGGAAGTGAGAGCTGGTGGGCGTGAGTCAGGCGGAGTCTTTGGGTCGGCGATCCAGCCGTTCGGCGATCTCTCGGGCGCGATTGGCGATCTCCTGACCGATTCCACCCGCAGCGATGAGCAGGATGCCACCAAGCAAAAGCGATCCGCTCACGATCATGGAGTTGGTCTGCCTCGCCAACATGCCGATGTTCTCAATGTCTCGATAGGATGTGTTTGGCATTGACTGACTTGACGCACCGGACGACTCCCGAACCAAAGAAATATGCACAATCTATCTATAGGCACTTGACACACCGGGCCGATGGTGTATCATGTACCTAGTCAGGGGCGGGCAAATGGAGACGACAATGACGACCACCAAGACCATCCTCCTCTACCGCAAGATCAATGACCGAGCCGAATGGCTCCGCCTGACAACCGAGCGGGTGCTGACCGGCTGGTACACCGACTCCGACCTGAGCAAGCCCGCCACCGAGGCGCAGGCCGACGCGGCTGGAGAGGACATCTATACCGATTTCGGGTGGAATGTTGAGCCGAAGTCCTACCCGGTCGTCGCGCACATCGAGGCCAAGTGACGATTCCCGATCCGCCGTCGAAAGACGGCGCGTCGGCTTATGGACGCGCCCCAAACCCTCATCGAAGCCGTGCGTTACTTTTCCGACCTCGACAAGTGCGAGGAAACGATGCGGGCGGCGCGATGGTCCGGCGGTGTGCCGGTCTGCCCCGAGTGCGGATCGAAGAATATCGGCGAGATCAAGACGCGCCGGTTGCTCCGCTGCCGCGAGTGCCGCCGCCAGATTTACACCAAGCGCGGCACGATCTTTGAGGACTCGCCGCTCGGGCTGGACAAGTGGCTCGTCGCCGTGTGGTCCATCGCCAACTGCAAAAACGGGATCAGCAGTCACGAGTTGGCGCGGGCTTTGGGTGTGACTCAAAAGACCGCGTGGTTCATGCTCCACCGCGTGCGCGTGGCGATGGAGATCGACGAAGAGGGCAAGTTCGACGGCCCGACCGAGGCAGACACTACCTACGTCGGTGGCGCGGCCGAGAACATGCACACCAAGCGGCGAGAGAAGATCATGCGGGGCGGACGCGGCTCGGTCGGCAAAGCCGCTGTCCACGGCGTGCTGCAACGGACAACCGAGAGCGGCCCGAGTCAGGTCCGCGCGATCGTGCTTTCGCGTGAGGATGCCGAGACGCTTGTGGGCGAGGTCCGGCGGAGCGTCAGGACCGGCGCGCCGGTCTACACCGACGAGGCGCGGGCCTACGCCGATCTTCAATCCTCGTTCGCGCACGCCGCGATCGACCACTCTTCCGCCTACGTCTTGGGCAACATCCACACCAATGGACTTGAAAACTTCTGGTCGCTGCTGAAACGCACGCTTGGCGGCACATACGTCGCCGTCGCGCCCTTCCACCTGACGCGATACGTCGCCGAGCAGGTCTTCCGATTCAACGAGCGCAAGACCACCGACGCGCAACGATTCGCGGAAGTGTTGTCTCGCGTCTTCAATCGTCGTCTCACCTATCACACTCTTACCGGGAAAGATGGCGCGGGCTTCATGGGCCTCGCCTGAAAGGATCATCGTGGCAAAGGCACTCCGATCGTTCGAGCAGTTGTTGAAGCGGGTCGTCTCCGTCCCAAAGGCGAAGGTCGAAGCGAGAATCGCGGAGAAACGCGCCGCCAACGTCGCGCAGCGCGAGGCGAAACCCACAGACAATCCACCGAAGAAATGAGCGTTATGCGTCATGGCGTTCTTTCGCTTCCGTCCGTGTTTGGTGCGTCAAATCACTCATTGCCGATGTGTTTCGCTGGCACCCGTCGATGAACCCAATCACCGATGCAATTACCAGCAGCGAACCCAAAATAAAGAACCCGTGCGTGATCGGACGTTTACGGATCGCGGCGGCAGCGACTTCCTTGGCCCTGGCCACTGCTCGGGCGGCGTTGATCTCGTGAATGCGGCGTGCTTCGTCCGCGGCCTTCTGTCGCCGCTCGCGTTCGGCCTGAGCATCGGCCTTGCGACGCTCGGCCTCCGCCTCTTCCCTCGCACGGGCCTGACGATCAGCCTCCCGATCCTCAACTCCCGGCACGGCGAAGGGCCGCCCGCACTCTGGGCAGTGCTGTTGCATACCCGCCTCTTCCAGCGGAGCGTTTAGATCAGCGGCGCATGCCGGGCAGGGAAAGTGAACCGTTCCCCGGGCGGTCAGCTTGTTCCGCTTGATCGTGTAGGCGGCGGCTGGCACGGGCATCACCTCTCAGGGATTGGAGGCGTTGATCGTGCTGATGGCCTTATCGACTTCTTGTTCTCGTCGCTGCTCGGCAGTTTCGCCACGGGCCATTGAATCTCTGAGTTCTCGCGTCCCCCTGGTCAGCGCGTCCATACGTTCTCGACGAGCGTCGTCGCAGTAGTCTTTGTACATGGCCGGCCACTCCCACACTCGGGCCATGAAAACCACGACGACGATCAGAGCTGCGGCCCCGATGAGTTTGACGAGTGTTATCCGCTTCATGCCACGACCGTACCACAAAAACCAGCACCCGTAAACCCCACAGGCCCCTAAAATGTCATTCGCAGACGCGATAATCCGCTTCGTCACAAATGCCCGGGAGGCTGGCGCTGACGTTGCCAAGACGCGGGACGAGCTGACCAAGACTGGAGAGGGCGCGAAGGGGAGCGTGTCTGGGGTCAAAAAGGCCACGGAGGATCTGGGAGAAGCCGCAAAGGAAGTTGTTAGCCCGATCCGTTCAATGCTCAAAGAGTTCGAGCATTTTGTGGGCTTGCCCGCGATCATCCTCGGAACGGCCACGGCGATCGCCACGTCGCTGGACAAGGTATTCAACCGCAAGGAGGATGCCCGCGCGAGCCTGGACGAGCTTACGTCAGGGCTTCGGAGCCTGCGGAACGAGCTTGCTCAACTTTCCGCATCGGGCCAGCACAACAGCCTAGATGATGCGATCAACGCGCTGTCGAAGCGGACCATTGAGGCCACGGCATCAAGTGCCAAAAGCGCATCGGAAGCGGTTAAATCCGCGACCGTCTGGAAGGCCCTGCTTCAAGGCCCGCTCCAGTGGGCAAATGACCTTGTAGACGATCCCAAAGAGATCGCCGCCGAGCAGGCATCGGCAGCAAAGCAGGCTTCCGCGCTCTTCATGCGAGAAAAGCAAAAGCTGCGAGACGACTACTACGCGGGCGAGCAGGACAAATACGAACAGTCCATCACAGCACAGACCGAGATGGAGAAGGCGCGGATTGAGGACATTCGCAAGCAGACGCAGGAGATCAATGATGCTCGCCTCGAAGGTGTAGACGCGATCTATGCCAAGGAAAAGCGAGACATCGAAGAGCTGAGACGCCAGCGTGCAAAGTCCCAATCCGAAGACGAACAGGAAGCCCTCGACAGGCAGATTGAAGCGATCAAGCGACGAACGCAGGCCGAGAGCGATGCCGTTACCCATGCCGCCGAGGAAGCCGCCTCCAAGTTCGCCGCCGCCTTCTCCGCCGAGATCACCGGGGCGATAAGCAAGCTCGCCGACGCCCAGCGTTCCTTCACGCAGGCCCAGTTCTCATCCATTGCCGCGGACGTGAGCAGGATCAGCCAGGTCATCGATGCGCGGCTCCGGTCGGTCGGGAACGGAACCTGACGGGCATCACCTCCGCTGAGGTGACCTTCTGGGCTGGGTACTTGATGAATCCGGGGTCTCGGTCCAATACGACAACGCTCAGATGACCCTGAGCCAGCCGTATCTGCTGGTTAATTCGGGCGTCGATCCCGTCGCCGTCGCCATGAAGCCCGGGGACTATCTCGGGGGAAACTCCGGCAACGAGCCGCTCCCCAACTTCAACGCCAAGCATCCGAACAACCCGCGTCTGATCCTCGACTCGTACAGCATCAACTCCGGCGGTGCGGACAAGAAGATCACCGCGCTGTACTCGACTGACAGGCGATTCAGGTTCCCGACCGCGAACGTCGTCCCCGTCACGGGCTACCGATGGCGGACGAGCTTCGAGAGCCAGCGCCCGGAGATCCCGTGGACGGCGAAGGTGAAGCAGCTCCTGGCGACGCCGGTCCTCGGACCCGGGCAGACCGGCCCGCCCGATCCCCCGGTGTTCAAAGACGTGTGGCTGTTCCTGAATCAGGCCATGATCGAGAAGGTGATGCGGATCAGCATCGAGTGCCGGATCAAGGCCGACGCTCTCGGCTCGGCGATTGAAACGATCTTCGATCAGGCGGGGAACATCCACAAGATCAACAATCGCTATTACATGTTCGAGCCGTCGGAGATCGGCGACGCCGACAGCACGACCGACGACTATCGCGCCTCCCTCTCGTGGGTGCGGTCCTCGGGCATCGTGAACATCGACATCAACACGCTCCCGCTGGACGGCTCGGTGCAGTTCCCGCAGGTGTTCAGCAAGCTCCCGAACGAGCCGCAGACGCCGTGGACGAAGCCGCCGCTGCATGACGTGATTCTCCGGCCCCAGCCCGGCGGCGATCCGTCGGCGCTCCCCGAGTTCATCTCCGTCCTGAGCAAGAAATACGACCCCAACGGCTACGCCGCGATCCTCGCCCTTCTCCCGTAAACCTGCCCAACCTGCCCAACTCGCCCATGCGCAACAACGACCGCCCAACGCCCTTCCTGATCGACAACGTGGTTGCGAAGATCACCGCCGCGCCCTCGGGGTACTACACGTTCTCGACGATGCCCGCCTACACGGCGATCGTCCAGACTCCCGACGGGCTGATGCAGGGCGTCCCCATCTACCGGCCCTGCTCCGGCCCGTTTTGGGATGCTGACCCGGCGGTGCTGCTCCTGAAGCCCCTCCCGGTGGGAGCCCAGATCCGTGGAACCCGCGTCCGCGCCCACGGCCAATCGACGCCGGGAGAGTTCGTCTTTGACTTTGTGGAAGCGCCCAAATCGAGGAAGTGCTGACCCATGCCCGACGCCCCTCTCGACATCACCGACGCCGGACCTCCGATCCTCTCGGGGGGCTTCACCAAGCTCGCCGCGGCGGGCGCGACGCCGCTGAACATCCGCACGTTCGACGTTCTGCTCGATCTGAACTTCCTCGCCAACTCCGCGATCTTCGATTGTGCCGGGCTGGATCAGTTCTCGTTCAAGGTCGAGTCGATCGAGGGGGCCTATCCCGCGGGAGCCGCCCTGATCGTCGAGGACACCCTCAACGGCGAGCGGTGGGACACGACGGCCTCCTCGGTCAGCGTCACCAATACCGGATCAACCCAAACCCAGCTTGCCCTTGCCTGCTCCGGAAAGGTCGCCTGCCGCCTCCGGGTGACGACGGCGGCGGCGGGGAGGCTCCGCGTCTCGTTCACGGGCCGGAAGACCGTGTAGGCCCGGGGGCGGCCTCCGTCGGCAACACCTACGCATGGCAGTCACCATCATCCCTCCGGGCAACGCTACGCCCGCCTCGCTCGTCTCCGACCACGATCTTGTCCACTCAATCGAGGGCGAGCAGGAGATCACCGCCTTCGACCTGTCGGCGCTGACCGACGGGCTCAACCGCTTCGTCATCGGCCCAAAGTCGCGGATCAAGAACTCCGCGCTTGCGCCCTACAAGATGGACGTGGACTATGGGACGAACCCCTACGTCCTCGTCGCCGGCGGCGGGCCGCACTACTTCTGGCCGGGCGGCGGCAACGCCACGATCACCCGCCTGAAGATGATCGCCCGGGCAAATCTCTACGTCATGGGCGGCGGCACGCTGACGTACCTGGAGCAGCGAACCGGCACAGTGGACATCAACGCCGCGGTTATCGCGGTCAACCTCTACCTGTTCGGCGGGAAGACCACCCAGCCGTACAACGCGACGGCGAACACGTCCTGGCTGATCGGTCCCGGCTCCGACCTCCAGACTGAGCGGGGGATCTCCGGCACGGGCATCGTCTACGGCGGCGCTCGCGTCTCGGCCAAGCGATCGGACTCCTCGCAGTCCCTCCCGACTGGCGGGACGCTCAAGATTTACGATTCCACGGTCGAGTGGATGATGGGCAACATCACCAACGTGGAGCTGTACGGGCCGAACGCCGTGCTCGACCTCTCCCGCGCACCCAAGAGCATGACGATCACCAAGCTGGTGATGGACTCGTATGCGAAGCGAAACCCGAAGAACAAGCTGGCCAGCCAGCACGCGGCGGTGACGCTCCCGGTGACGGGAACGTACCTCGGGGCGGCGGATCTGACTGTGCTCGCGGATGAGTCTGACGATCTGACGCAATGATGGGAGCCAGCCGGATGGACGGCGACAGCTTCCAAGTACCTCCCGGCGAAGACGCTCTCTTTGCCCTCTCCGGCGGCGGGGAGGCGATGCTGCTGGCCCCGTGCGGGAGCTGCTGCGGATCGTGCGCGACGGCCTATCTGTACTTTGCGTGCCCACCCCAGACGATCACCGGGACGGGCTCCAATAGCACGATCCCGGAAGAATGCATCGGGTCGGTCTTCCCTCCGATTCAGATCTGCTCGGATGCCACCTGTAACGGCACGCCCATATCGCAGGTGCTGAAGATCATCGTCAACGGGCGGTGCTATTCCCGGCCTGTCGAGCAGTCTCCCGGCGGGATCGACCCGGCGACGCCGATCTATGACTCGGCGGATCTGGATTGTGTGCGGACGTGGAATGACTGCTCGGACGCGGTGTGTGTGAGCGCGTATGGGCGGCGGTTCGTCGCGGCCTCGCCGTGCTATGGCCAGAACTACAGCGGGCCACCGATCTACTTCCTCGCCTGCGCGGTCCTCGCCTGCGACTGGACGACGGTGCATGGAGACGGGATCTCCGGGCTGGGCATCGACGGCGGCCTGTGCGTGATGGTGGCCCCCACCACGTCATACGCCGAGACGGATCTGCCGGCGGGGGCGGTGAAGCGGTTTGAACTGATCGACGGGCATCGGGGCGGGAAGTGCTGCGCCTGCCTGCTCCCGTGCTCCGTCGTCGATCGGGACGTGACGGCCTGCAACGGGATCGGCGCGGCGACGACGATCACCCGGCACTGCTGCTGCTCCAACGCCCGGACGGTGACGGGGACGATCTCCAGCCTCACCATGTTCGATCCGATGCTCTCGTCCCTGCTCTCGAGGGAGGTTCGCGGATCGGGCATCTGGCAGTATGACGATCTGGGCGTGCTCTACAACCAGGTCGGCGGCACGGCGACGATCACGGAGACGTATTCCAACGGCCCTCCGCAGGTTTCGACGGTGAACATGACGCCGTGGGCGGGGTGCGCGGCGGATGAGGTTCCGAGCGCGTTCCCGTTTCCGCTCTCGCCTCCGTTCGGCGGGGTGGAGCAGTGTGACCCATCGGCGGCCAGCGACGGTGACAACATCATCGGCGGCGGGACCGGCCGGGCGGTGTTCTGCAAAAACGCGCAGCTTGGCGGCTCGTGGACGCAGACGCGGCGGAGTGATGGCGTTGTCCAGCAGCGGGCCAACTCGTCATCGGTGTGGTCGGTGGTCTACTCGGGCCGGTGCTCGGGCCAGTGCGCTGGAGAAGACGATCCGGCAGCGTCGGGCATTCGGACCAACCGCGGGAATGTGCAGGTTGCTCCCGGCGGGGCTCTGGGCGATCTGGGCGGCGGATGCGCCGGGTGTGGCGTCCAGATCGACCCGGCCAACACCGGAGGCATCACGATATGAGCGTCCAGATTGTCCGCGTCGGCTGGCGCGGGCTGGTCGAGAGATCCCTGCACGGGGTTCGGGGAGCCGAGCGGTTCCTGTCGGCGGTGCTGACTGGTGATCTGGCCGACCGGGAGACGGTGGAGCGGAGGCGGTCAGAATGCCGGTCCTGTGCCTCCCGCGTCCGTCTGACCATCTCGGGGGCATCATCTCCCTCGGATTGGTGCGGAACGCCCCTGACGGCCACAGAGACGACCTGCGGCTGTCTGTGCGCCGGGAAGACCGTCGTCGGGTCGGAGAAGTGCCCACAAGGCCGGTGGTAGCTCTGGTGGGCATCACCTCCAGCGTCGGGCTGACCGACCGGAGGCGATCATGCGGATTCTGAGCGGTGCATTCTGGCTGGCTGCCGTTCTAATCGTGGTTGCACTCTGCGCATGGTCGGCAACCGTCGGCGTCCGTCTCGCCCCGAACTTCGAACCTTCCCCGTCTCCCTCCGTCTCCCCCGTCGCCGCGGCACTCCCGCCGAGCCACGGTGAAACCGGCGGAGCCGCGTCGGCGGTCTTCCTTGGCCCGTGGGCGGCCCTTGGCGCGGGCGTCGGCGGTCTGGCCCTGGGCGTCGTCCTTGGGCTCCTCTGGGGCGTCTGGGCCTACGGGCGGCGTCTTGCTGTCGAAGCCCGTCGTCTGGTCACTGCCGGAGAGTTCTCCGCGTCCGTCTGGGTCGCCGCGATCCGGCTGGGGAAGACCTCAGACTCAACCGAACACCGAGCATGGCGGAAGGCCGTTCTCATGGGCCTGATGCCCAAGCCTGATGCACCGGAGGGAACATGAGCATTTCCAAACGCCGTTTCGACTGGTGCCAATGGGTTCTCATCGCCGTCGCTTTGATCGGCGCGGGCGTGATCGTGCTGACCCAGTTCGGGTGTCAGGCATCAACAAAGATCGAAGGCGGGAAGAGTGAGGCCAAGGCCGTCACCGAAGAGGTGCGGCCCAAGACCACCACCACCACCACAATCACGATCCAACTGCCCAAGGAGTCCAAGTGATGTACATGGCTCGCCTTATGGTCGTCACCGGCATTGCTCTGGCCATGATCCGGCCCGTCTACGCACAGACGATTGATCTGCCCGGCGGCGGCAAGGTCATCATCTCGCAGTCCTCCACCACCGACGGCGGATCGGTCAAGACTACCGAGGAGGCCAAGGGAACGGGCGCGAGCGGGACGGCCACCGGCGACAAGTCCGATCTGAAGATCACCGGCGATGCTCCGGCGGCTTCCCTCTCCGGCGGCGGCAAGGCCACGGGCGGGACGATGCAGGCGGCGGGATCGGCCAAGATCGACGCGAGCCTGTTTGGGAATCCACTTCTCTGGGTGGGCATCCTCTGCCTGCTCGGTTCGGGCGTGACGATCTACCTCCGCCTGCCGATCCGGGACACGTTCATTTCCGCCGGCGTGGGTGTGGCGTTTGTTTGCGCCGCGATGTTTCCCGGCCTCATGCTGTTTCTCGTCGCTGGCGGCGCTGTGGCCCTGCTCGTCTGGTATCTCTACGCCTCGCACACGGGCAACAAGGCGAATGAAGCACTTCGGGCAGTCGCGGCAGGCGTGTCGGGCCTGCCCGCGAGCGTTGCGGCGGACGTGAAGGCGGAGATTTCCAAGCACGCAGATGCCCGCGACAAGGCCACTATCTCGGCTGTGAAGCAGGCCGACAACCTCCAATGACGTTTATCGACCTCATCACCCGCCTCTGCTACGCGGTCCTGCACATTGTTGGACCGGCAGACTCGGCACAGATCAAAGGACTCCGAACCATGCTCACGACTGAAAAATGCGTTGCCCACTTCTCGGCGAATGGTCTGCTCTCTGGGCCTCCGCAGTGGTCGGTCGATCAGCCCCTCGTGACGCTGGCCCCCGCCGCTGACGGCCTGACGTGCTGGGTGAACGGTGTGGGGAACGGCGTCGGCACCGTCAACATCACCGCGACCGAGCCGCCGCGTGCGGACGGCACGGCCAGCGTGTCGGACACCAAGCCCCTGACGATCACTCTCCCGCCCGCGACTTCCGCCGCGATCACGTTCGACGCGCCCATCCCACAGTGAGAACTGATGAATGCTCACCTCTACAACCCCCTACCTAGAACTCTTTGTCGCCGCGAGCGGGGCGACCGCCATTGTCGGCGGCTGGTATGCCTGGCTCCAGCGCAGGGCCAAGGCTCTGGCGGCGACTCGGGAAACCGAGCGGCTCCGACAGGTCCGCAAAGAGAACATGATCGAAGAGATTTACGTCGCCCTGAAGCCAAACGGCGGCTCGTCCATCGCGGACCACATGGCCGACGTTCGCAAGCGCACAGAGCGGATCGACCGCACCGTCTCCACGTCAGAGATCGGGCGCAGAACCCTCGTAGCCGTGATGGAGATTGGAGAGTGGCACAGTGACTCCGATGGACAATGCATCTGGATCAACGGGGCGGCGTGCCGACTCTGCAACCGCCCGGAAGATGACTTTCTTGGGCGGAACTGGGTTAACGTCATACACCCAGCCGACGTGCCGCGAGTCATCGACGAGTGGGACGACGCCGTGCGGGAAAGACGGCAGTTCCGAAGCCGGTACAGGTGGACCACTTCGGAAGGCGAGTCAATCCCGATTACGGTACTTGCCAATCCCGTCTTGGATAGCGGCGGCGTGCTGACAGGGTGGGTTGCGATTGTGAAGGCATCGAAGGAATCCGAATGAGACTTGTGGCGCATCGAGAGACTGATCTGACGAAGGCGGCGGGGATGACCAGCGCCGTGTTTTGGACTTGGCCAGGTGCAAACACTTTTGACCAAGCCTCCGCCGACTCCATCGCCCAGCAACTCGCCGCGAAGCCGCTGGGGATGCGGGTGCTGTACATCCACACGCTGCTCTCGGACATGGCCGTGACGTTCACGAGCCTACTGCTCAACAGGCTCGACCCGGCCCCCATCGCCCGCGCCAAGCAGATCATGCAGATGGTTGTCGCAGCGTGCAAGAAGATCGGCGTGGACAGCATCGACCTCGTGATCTCCAATCGGGAATGGCCCTGTCCGTTCATGGATACGGGCGAATGGAGCGAGAGCAACCCCTTTGCGATTCTCAACCGGATCGTGATGGACCCCGACGCTCGCGAGCAGATCGGCCCGGAACTTGCCCGGCTCTACGACCCGACCGACCCGACGCGGCAGGCTGCCCAAGTGGGCAAGGGCATGTGGACGCCCTTCTACCTCACCATCGCGGACCTCGTCTGCCGCCGCATGGGTCAGGTTGAGGACGCGGCGATCTTTGAAGCCCTCTCGCCGTTCAAGGAACTCGGCGCGACCATCGCCAACTCAGCGGGCGGGCAGACGGGGGCATCGCCCAGTTTCACCGTCTACGACAAGAATGGTTGGCCCTCGCTCTCGCGCGGGAACACCATGTTGGTGGCTTCACCGCAATGCTACTTCGATGGAGGCTGGTCGGGCTTCGTTACGGCGGTGAACGCGGCCCGCGCCAACCCCGACAGCGTTCTCGTCGTCACCGATCCCGACTACACGACGCCCCGAGCGACCATCGAGAGCTTCCAAGCGTTCTTTGAGATCGGGCGGAACACCTCGGACCAGATTGTGCTGCTGTGGAGCCAGCCCGGTATTCAAACCGAACGCGGATTAGGTGATATCTGTGCCGCCGCAACAGTAGTTCGCAACACTCTCCCCGAACCCCGCCGCGACCTCTCGCCGATCCCCAGAGACGCAACCCAAGTCACCCTCAACGGGTGCGTGGTCGCCACCCAGTCGCAGTTCGGAGTGTCTGCATGACGATGTTCAACCTTTTACTTCTCCTCTGGGGTCTGCACTTCGTGTGCGACTTCCCGCTCCAATCGGATGCGATCGCCGTGGGCAAGGGGAAGTTTGACACGCCCCACCTTGGCGTGCCTTGGTACTACTGGCTGACGGCGCACGCGGCGACTCATGCCGTCGCGGTCGGACTGGCTACCGGAAGCGCCGCCCTCGGAGCGTGCGAGTTCATCGCGCACTTCATCATCGACGTGCTGAAATGCCGGAAACTCACGAACATCCACGTCGATCAGGCTTTGCACCTGTTGTGCAAAATCGCATGGGTCTGGATTTGGGTCGCCACCGCCGCACAGTTTGGAGCCGCATAAATGGCCGTCACCGCAACTATCCCGACATCTGGAACAAACTCCTGCGTCCGGCTTCGCACGCTGGCCGGTATCGGCCTTTCCACTGGCACCAATCACGCGCCGCCCGGCTTCGCACAGCCCGACGAGTGGCTGACGGCTGACGCCGCGGCGAACTACGACATCGCGCTCGGCGTGGACTCGTCGAAGGGGGCGAGTGTCGCGGGCGTGGGCGGCCGCGGGATCTCCTGCAATCACAACTACAGCTATCTCACGGCGGTGCTGGAGAAGGCGACCGGCGGGAACTCCACCGAACGATCTCCGCAGCTCAGAAACTTCACATTCATCATCGGCGTGCGGCACCCGATCGGCAACCGCAACCTGATCTCGCAAGCGACCGGCGGACCGTTCGATACCGGCTGCCCTGGCGTGATGTTCTACGGATTCTCAAACCAGACCGGAGTTGGCGTAGAAAACGGATTCGGTCTGAGCATCACGGTGAACGGACGGCCAACGGCAACGCTGCATGGGCTTCCGAGCGGAACTGGCGCATGGTCGCAGGCCGTTGCCTCACAGGCCGACGAGCATCAACCGCACGCTGCGTGCGTTGGCGTCGGCCCGGAAGTCCTCATCTGTCAGAGCAACACAACGGGCATGCGCGTCGGTCGGTACGCCAACGGCACGATCACATGGTCTTCATACACATCGCCCATCACCAGTGCGAACGCGACGCTGCGAACACCCTACACCAACACGCATCTGGTGGGATCGGGCGCTAACGGCCCATCTGCACAGGTCTACCTCGACCCGCGTAACTCCGTCTCCACCTACACCTCGCTCGCCGAGTTTGAGGATGGGACGCTCTCAGACGCGACGCTCTACCCGTACTGCCAGTGGGCATTGAATCACGCGAATGGCGACGCGACATATCCCGAGCCGACGAAGGCGATCGTGTGCATCGGCGACAGCATTACCGCGGGGCTCACCAGCCACAGCGGCGTGAACTACGTCAGCGTGCTTGAATCGGCTCTCCGCAAGAACCTTGTCGCGGTGTACAACAAGGGCTTCGAGTTCGCCACCGCCTCGGGCATCCGCGGGAGCATCACGGTTGCCAGCGGCGGAACTTACGACAGCACCGTGTACAACTGGTCGGACCCGACGACATTCCAGGCGATGATCCCCGCCAACGGGATCAGCACCACACAGCGTCCGTTCGGCCAGGTGCTCTACCTCATCAATCTCGGCGTGAACGATCTGCTCAATGGGGACGGGACGGGCACGGCCACCAGCGGCAACATGCAAACGCTGGTCAACGCGATCGACCAGGTCGCCAAGAACGCCAAGCAGTACCGTGGTGCAACCTCGGTGGGGATCATCCTGCCGTGTCTTCAGGTCTTCAGCGGGATCACAGCCGAGGCGCAGAACAAAGTCTTGTACGCCGCGCTGCTGGCCAAGACCGGAGCCAACTTCGATTTCGTGTTCAACACGCCCGCCGAGGTGCCCGAGCTCTGCTGCAACGCCAGCGAGACGGATATCAAGTCGATCCAGACCAAGGCCCTTGGCGCGGCGTGGCAGGTGCCGCACATCGACACTTCTGGTACGAACATCACGCTGGACGGACACGGCGACGCAGCGGGCACCGGCACCAACTGGCCGCACTACGGACCCATCGGGCACACGCTGCTCGGTCAGGCGCTGGCCCGGCATTCGGGCGTACAAACAGCTCTCGGCCTGACCACTACCAAGCGGCAGTACATCCCGATCAAGATGTAGGCCGACGCCTATTTCTTCTTTTGCATGTTCACCAGCAGCGCCATGGGGTGCATGCGCACAGCGCCGCCGATTCCGCTCTTGGCCCGATCGACGGCCACTCCGATCTTCTTGCGGGCCTCCCACAGCAGCGTTTTGTATTCCGCGCCATTGAGCAGGTCATAGACCGCATCCGCCTCGTCCAGATCAAGGCGAACGTCGGCGCGGGTGGTGGGAATTCTGTCGTCGGTCCTGCTCTTGTTCTTGTTGCTCATCGTGCTCGCTCGCTCGCGTGTTTATACCAGCCGTGCCGGCGGCCCATCGCCAGGATCGACGACGCATCGCTCATCGTGCGATTGGCCATGTCGTGGAAGCTCACGCCGTGCTTGAACATGGATTCCCACACCCTGCTCCGCGCGAAGGTTCGTCCGCCCTTCCTGCAGAGTCTGCTCGTCGGGGTCAGAGAAAATACCCAGTCGTAATCGAGCCCAAGGGCGCGGCAGTGCTCCCGCGGATCTCGCCGGTTCTTGATGACGTAGGGCGCCGGTGGGGGCGGAGGCTCTGGCAGCCGGTCGATCCGCAGCGGCCTTCCCGCCAGCTCTCGCGCGAGGGGTTCAAGGGTGATCGCTCTTGGCTCCGGCATGTAATCAAGCGTCGTCACGTCGACCTCCGTTCATACACCTGCGCCATAAGGCACGCCCGGATCTTCTCCAGCGCTCTCTGCTCAACAACCTGCACGCCCTGGCGGGTGATGGATCGCCCAAGTTTGATCCGCACATACTCGGCGGTTTCATCGAACGTCGGCATGGCCTTGTCTCCGCGCCGCCGAACTGGAAGCTTTTTGCTCATGCGATTCTCCTATCAGAGTTCCGCAGCATCTGCCACCGTGCGATCAGCACCGCGTCCGCGATCGCCGCGGCCTTCGCCTTGGCCATTCCGTCAAGTGCTGCCCTCCCGTACAGATGCCCGATGTAGTCCACCCTCGCCCGCTTGTCCGAGTCTCCCCTTGTCGCCGGCGCGTGTCGGCTCCACTCGCTCGCCGACGTTTCGATCAGATCGCAGCACCCGCCCTTGTGGCTGTTCGCGGACACCAGAGCCGCACAAACGGCCATCCCGTACCCCGGGAGCGTCGCCAGCGACCTTTTCCCGCTCATCCCCCGCGTGTAGGTCTGGGGCGTCTCTACGACGATCGTGGTGGGACTGTGGCCATCGCGGCGCAGGGATTCGATCACCTGCCCAATGTCGTCGATCAGTTGCAGACACCTTACCCACGCCGTTCCGCCGTCCTTGGGGATGCACGTTCCCGCTCCGAGGATCATGTCGGGGGTGATCGCCGCCCAGCCGGTGCAGCTCAGGCCGGGGTCGATTCCGAGGATGATCGGGGCGGCTCCGGGCATCAGTCCCCCAGAGCCTTGGATGAGTCGGCGGCGGCGGTGAATGGCTGGCGGGCGGCGTTGAGGCCCGCGTCGATCATGCGTCGGGCGGTGGTCCCGCTCGCGTGGAACCCGGCAACACCGAGCAGGGTTTTGAGAAGCGTGTCCCTCTCCTTGGTCAGTTGGGCGATGGTGGATTTCAGCCTGTTCACGCAGGCATGGCACGCGCCGCCCTGAATGTGGCTGCAACCTCCCGGAGTCGCGGCTGTCAGTTGGGCGATCTTCGCTTCGGCGGCGTCGAGGGCGTCGAGGAGCGCAGAGACAGTGTGTTCAGAAAATGTCACCTCGTAATACGGCTGGTTGAGTTGATTTCGCCATGCCGCTCTCTGCGCTCGTGTCAGTTCACTTGGCATTGTCGGTCCCCTTGGTGGCGATGATGGCGTTGTGCAGGGCGTGGAGGAGGGTGGGGCCGGAGTGCAACTTGCCCTCTCCCAACTTCATCACGGACCACACGTTGTCACACTGGGATGGTGGATAGACGATGGTGATTCCGATGTGGTCGATGAACCACTGTGTGCCGCTCGCGGTGAAGAGGAGGGCGGCGGCTTCGTTGCTGATCTTCCCGTCGCCGTGAATCCACTTGGCGACGTTGACAAACTTCCCGTCTGAGTCCTTGAAGCGAGCGGGAGCCTGCGCCTCCTTCGGCCACTGGCTCATCATGTCATGTAGTTCCTTCGCCGTGATGTCACTGGGCATTGGTCGTTCCTTTCTCGGCGAGTCTGCACGCAACCGCGAGGCGGAAGCGGGCGAGGATTTCGGTGTCGGCGGCGACGCGAATATTTGTGTTGTCCTCTCGCGGCTTGAACGCATCACACCAGAAGCCAACGCCCGACCCGCCAAGGTCTTTTGGCAATCCCATGCCGAGCATGAAGTACCACCCCTCCGGCATCGCAGCCGCAGCCGCGTCGAGGGTGGGGGGATAGGGATGGAAACTTGTAAACTCGAGGCCCTCGCTGCCGATCTCCCGCGTCCATCGACCGACAGCGAACGCCCTCTGATGATCGGGGACGAACTCAGGCACGGCCTCGGGCGAGAACCAGCCGTCTTGTGCGGCGAGCCACCCCTGACAATCCTTCAGGCTCATCGTGTTCGGACTCATGGATTGCTCCTTATTGCCGCGACTGGCGCGACGTGTTTCCAGACCTTTCCGACGGCGATGTTGCTCACCGCCGACCTGCTCACCCCAAACGCAGCGGCTATGTCGTAATGGGTTCTTCCGCTCGCCAGCATTTTGCGAATGCAAACAACGTCGGCCTCGGTGAGTTTGGCGCTGCTGTGGGTCGATCCTCGCGGAACCAACTCGGGGCGAGTTCTGGTGTGGTGTGAATCACCCTTTGGTATCCGGCCCTTTGCGGAGCAATCTCGCATGTTGTCCGTGTTCGTGCCTAGAAATAGGTGGGCGGGGTTACAGCACGGCGGGTTGTCGCACCTGTGGCAAACAAGTAAGCCGGGGGGTATGTCCCCACGAGAGATTTGCCAAGACACCCTGTGCGCACAAGTCTGCTTGCGGGGGCCGATCCTACAGCACCCATACCCCTTTGTGTCCTTTCCGCATACCCAAGGCCAGCATGATTCGGGGCCTCCCGAGCGATCGACCTTGCTCCAGAATCGTGCTTCTTCGTCAATCTCCATCTGGCTTCTCCTTCTTGTCCTTGGGTTCGTGATGCGCGGCGTTGGCCGGATACTTCGTGTCGTACTGGTGGTGGGATGCGAATAGGCCGTTCTTCGACGACCACTCCGCGCGAGTGAAGTTCTTGTACCCCCGTTGGCCCTTGCCCCAGCAGTAGCCATCGTGACCAGCCTCGCGGATGCACTGCTGGCCGCTCCACTTGTGGATGGACGGGCATTGTCTTTGGTCGCCGCTCACGCTTCACCGTCCTTCCCCGCCTTGGCGGATGACGAGAGGGCGACGCGGGCGTAATGCTCCGTGTCGATCTCGCCCATGTTGTAAACGTAATCGGCGATGTGCTCCAACGCCTTCCGCATCCTCTCGTTCTGCTCGCGGAGGGCCTTGTAGTTGCCCGCGTCGATCTCACGATCCGCTTCGGCGGTGGCGAGTTTGTCGCGGAGGGTGGAGAGTTCGGCGGTGAGGTCGGTGATAAACGAAACCGCCTCGATCCCCCAAGCGTTCAGCCTGCATACGTCGTCGTGGTCGTAGTTGCTGGTGTTGAGTTCAATGTACGTCCGCATGATTTCTTCGTAGTCGCTCATCGTGTCTCTCCCAGTGCGTTGGCGGCGTCGGTGGCGGCGCGGGCGGTTGCCACCGATGTGCAAGCGTTCTCGTACCCTTCGACGGCGAGCGCGGCGGAATCGTCGTTGCTGTTGTCGAGCAATATGACGGCGGCATCGTGTGCTCTCCACGCCTTCACCTCGGCCCTGAGCAGGTCGCGGGATTTGGTGAGGTCGTCAGTCAGGGCGGCGCACTTGCCCAGTGCCATGCCCAGCCCGTCGCGGTCAGCTCTCGCCTCGTCCCGCTCCCGCGCGAGGCGGGCGATGGTGTCGGCGGCCTCAAGTTGCACCTCGGTCCAGTGCTTCTTCTTGTCCCGCAGCCTCGTCACGATGTCCGGCGTGTGCGCTGGTGTGGGCGGGGGAGGGGTGGTCATTTTCCACCTCCGCCGTCGCCGTCGCCGTCGCCGTAGCCGTAGCCGTAGCCGTAGCC
>Ga0265327_10000961_pt1 | contig 41308 bp, 37 predicted proteins | sample 41621metaG_FD_202089 | JGI IMG/M metagenome (GOLD analysis project Ga0265327, IMG submission 202089) | Rhizosphere microbial communities from Carex aquatilis grown in University of Washington, Seatle, WA, United States - 4-16-21 metaG | ecosystem: Host-associated > Plants > Roots > Rhizosphere... | reverse complement strand
TTATCGGACTGTGTTTCATCGTCAGCCAATCGGCTGGCGTGATCCGTTAGAATTAGTGCAGCTTTACGTTGGTTTCACCGACCAAATCATGAATTTCGGCTAGTGCATCATCCGACTGTTCGATACGCATAGGTAATTTGATAATCTGCTTGTTATCCCCGAGGACCAATACAACTTCCGTATCGCCGCCATGGGAATCAATGGTCTGCTTGAGTGAGATCAGCGTCCCTTGATCTGACGCATCTTGTAGTCGGATATAGAGCCGCGGATTTGCAGGCGTTTCGACATTAATAGCAGGTTCAGCCGCTACTGTCGGGGTCGTAACACGCTTCTTGGGACCCTTTAGTTTTTTACCGGTCGATTCATATGCGCCAGCTTGTTCATGAGTGATTTCACGAGCATCATCAACCAGTATTTTAGGCTCAGAAGTCGTCCCGCCTGCTCGGTCTTTGCTTGATACTTTGCCTTTCACTACAATGACTCGGTCGCGATCCCATATACCGATAGTCTGCTGGTAGATGGACGGGAACAATATCAGTTCTATCTCACCGCTCATGTCGACGATTTTTACAAAGCCCATCTTTTGCCCATTACGAGTTGTAATCTCGCGAAACTCGCTGACCGCCCCGCCAATTGTCACGGATTTTCCCTCATGGGCGGCATCAATGGTCTGTAAAGGAACAGTTTGCTCTTCTAGTATCAATTTGAATTGTTCGAGAGGATGCTGCGAAAGATACAGTCCGAGTAGTTCACGCTCCCATTGCAAGCGTTCCCTTACTGTATGACTGATGCCGTTTTGGTCGTATGCAAGCTTTGGCACGACCTGAACACTATCAACCAGTTCTCCGAACAAGTCAGTCTGACCGCTATTCTTCTCTTTTTGAACACGATTGGCATAAGCTAGCAGAACATCAATGTTATTGAGCAGCAAGCTGCGGTCTTCAAAACGGTCAAAAGCACCGGCTTTTATAAGGCTTTCCATGGCTTTGCGATTAACAATCCGCGGGCTGACTTTGTGCAAAAAATCTTCTAGGCTGTCAAAGCCCCCATCGATCTCACGGGCTCTCAGAATCTCTTCTACTGCGCCCGCTCCGACATTCTTGACAGCCGTAAGTCCGAAACGAATCTGATTAGCTTTCGGTACAACTGCAAATTCGATGAATGATTCATTTACGTCAGGCGGTTGTACCTCGATACCCATGTGTTTGCATTCATTGATTTCAATCGCTAGACGATCGGTATCATCATAATCACTGGTCATCAATGAGGCCATGAATGCGGCTGGATAGTGCGCCTTGAGGTAAGCGGTCTGGTACGAGATAAGTCCATAACATGCGGCATGTGATTTGTTGAAGCAGTAGGCTGCGAAGTCTTCAAGCTGGCTCCAGAATTTTTCCATCAGCCGCCTATCCGCGCCCGAAGTCTCAATAGCTCCTTCGATAAATTCATTTTTTAGCTTGGCGAGGACCGAAGGTATTTTTTTGCCGATTGCTTTGCGAAGCGTATCAGCCTGACCACCAGTAAAGCCACACATATCCTTGCTGATCTGCATTACCTGTTCTTGATAGACGATGACACCGTACGTGCTTTCAAGCGCCGGTTTCATAGTCTCGTGCATGTACTCTATTGCACGCTGGCCATGTTTTCGAGCGATGAAATCATCAATCCACTGCATCGGACCCGGCCGATACAAGGCGCCCATAGCGACTATATCTTCGAAAACCGTCGGCTTGAGCTGTTTGAGGTAGCGTTTCATACCTGATGATTCAAACTGAAACACACCAGTCGTTTCACCGCGCTGGAAAAGTTCAAAGGTTTTTTCGTCATCAAGCGGTACGGTATTTATATCAATGTCCTTGCCGTAAACACGCTTAATAATCCTCAGTGCATTCTTGATGATAGTCAGGTTGGAAAGACCGAGGAAGTCCATCTTGAGCAATCCGAGGTCTTCGATTGGGTTCATCGAGTACTGGGTTGCAACCACGCCCTTCTGGGCCATTTCAAGCGGCGCATAGCGGACGATGTCATCAGGTGCGATTACCACACCGGCAGCATGAACGCCATGCGACCTTATGGTTCCCTCTAGCTGTGTGGCCAGGTCAAACACGCGTTTCGCATCTTCATTCGTCTCATATTCGTGCTTAAGCTCGTTGTTGGTCTTCATAGACTCCGAAAGTGGCGTATGTCGCCCCTGTACGGGCTGCGGTATCATTTTTGCCAACCGATCAGCGTCAGCGTAAGGTACTTGCAAAACGCGAGCTACATCACGCACCGCGTTCCGCGCCGCCATCCGACCAAAAGTCACAATATTTGCAACCCGTTCTTTGCCATACTTTTCAACACAATACTGTATAACTTCATCGCGACGCGTATCCTGGATGTCGATATCGACATCCGGCATCGAGATGCGATCAGGATTCAAGAATCGCTCGAATAGCAGGTCATATTTCAGCGGGTCAAGTTCAGTTATATTCAATGCATAGGAAATAATCGAACCTGCAGCACTCCCGCGACCCGGACCGAACACGATACCCTGATTCTTCCCCCAGTTTATGAAATCTGCGATAATTAAGAAGTATCCGTTAAAGCCCATACTTCCTATGACATCCAGTTCATAAGCAGCACGGTCCAATATCTCTTTAGGTAGCGTCTTCTTGGCTTGGCTAACTGTTAGTTTAGAAGCGCGCTCCATCGTTTGACCGCCATACCGCCAAGCAAGGCCTTGGTAGGTTAGACGGACAAGATACGACTTCTCGGTTTCGCCTTTCGGAACTGGGAACTGTGGGATTAGTATCCGACCAAGTTCGATATTCACTTTGCAACGATTGGCAATTGCGCTTGAGTTCGTAATAACTTCAGGATGTTCTGTCCCCCATCTCGAAATGACTTCTTTAGGGTCAGTCACATGCAATTCAAATTCTTTTAGACTCATCCGTTTTTCGTCGCTCAGATAAGAACCCGTTTGCACACATAGCAAAACTTCATGGGCTTCTTGATCACTATGTTTCAGATAATGAGCGTCGCAAGTCACCACACATGGAATGTCGAGCTCTAGCCCGAGCTTTATAATCTCCTTATTCACCGCCACTTGCGCGTCCCATGCATGCGGATGCTGCGGATGACCGTGATCTTGAATTTCCAAGTAGTAGCGATCGCCGAAGACCGATTTATACCATGATGCTATTTTCTTGGCTGATTCGTACTGGCCTTCTTTTAGAGCATCGCCAACCTCGCCGCCGATACAGCCACTGAGCACAATGAGTCCTTCCTGGTATTTTTCAAGCAAATCATGGTCGATTCGAGGACGATAGTAAAACCCTTCGAGATTTGCAATCGTAGACAATTGCATCAGGTTGCGATATCCCTTCTCATTCATGGCTATCAGTATCAGGTGAAATGAGTTCTTGTCCTTGACCGGGTCTTTTTCGTTATGCGACCGGGCTGCGACATACGTCTCCATTCCTATGATTGGCTTTATGTCACCGGCTTGGGCTGTTTTATAGAATTCGATGACACCTGAAAGAGTGCCGTGATCCGTAATAGCTACGCTGTCCATGCCCATAGCCTTCACGCCATCGATAAGTTCAGGGATTTTCGTCAGACCATCCAGCAAACTGTACTGGGTATGATTGTGCAAGTGCACATAGTCTTTCGCAGTTAATTTAGGCGCACTCTTAGTCAAAGTTGTCCCCTCTTATGTATCTATTGTATAAAACATCCACCGTTTGCGGCGAATGAAAACCATATTTACAACGCTTACTGTTTACCTTGCTGGATGGTGTGCTGGATATTGTTAACAAATGGCCCAACAAGCGGTATCTCGTTAAAGAACGAAAGTCCCCAGAGCAAAAGAGCTACCACGATGGTGGCTCCAATGACGCCGCCTAGTCCGCCAAGCACGCCTTTTATGAAACTGTTTTTGTAGGATTGATTACGGTCTATATAACCGTTCTCATAGATGCTGGCAAGCATCCGCCCGAGCTGTTCGTAATCTTTGGCAGTTTTTTCGCTACTTGGCTTTTTCTTCGGCATCTTGCTTTGCCAGGAAAGTTTTTAGGTGATCTGCAGCTTTTTTTGCCTCATCGATGGCTTTTTGAAGATCCTTATCGTCGGCATCGCCTTCGTGGACGGCAGAAATCAGCACGCGCACTTTTTCTTTCGCGAATTGAGCTTGTGATAGGAGATTAGCAAGCTGTTTCTTAGCTGATTCGTTCAGATTCTGCGCCTTGATTTTGCCTTTCTCGATCAATTCGCCAAGCTCTGCATTTAGTTTCTTAAGCGTTTTATCGGCTTCGGTGCGAGCCTTTACGGCAGCATCCTTGATGTCTTGTCTTGTTTCTTTGCCACTTTTCGGCGCCGTCAGAATACCAGCTACATAGCCGGCAGCTGCCACGAAAAATGCGCCCACTGCAATCTTTTTAGTTGAGTCCTTCATCGTCTTTCACTCCTTTACCTTGTTTACGTGAACGATATGAATTGGTGATATTGCCAAGCAGACGGATTACGGCCGTCGACGTGGCAGTCTTTTGAAAAAACTCACCCACTTCCTCAGCCTTGTCGGCTAGGTTTTCAGCTTTTTCGGTGATGTGATTGACATGTTTTAAGATCTTGTTGAGCGTAATGAGCGTAATGATACCAAGTATCAGAAATACGGCTAACGCAATCGATAGGATGATGACCAGTATTACCTCGCTCGTATTCATAATCAGATGTAATTATACAACCTTTTTTTGTTAAAGCCCACGCACAGATAATTATTAGGCTGTCTTTGCAATGATCGATTCTAAATATTGCCGAAACGAATCGCCAACTTCATGATTGGTAAGTGCAAAGTCTACGACAGTCTTTAGATACTCTAGTTTATTGCCGGTATCATAGTATTTGCTATTTTCTAGTTTACATCCGTATAGTGCTTTTCTGTCTTCAATCATTGGCGCCAGAGCAGAAGTCGTCAGATAGAATTCTTGCCCTTTGGCCAGTGTTTGCATGCCACTTTCGACGTATTCAAAAACGTCAGGTGTCAGAAGGTAGCCTCCTACACTTGCAAAATTTGACGGAGCAGCCTGTTTACCGGGCTTTTCTACGAGCCTTCGCATCTTCAGAACATCCTCTCTAACTATCTCGCCTTCAAGTATTCCATACCGATCGTAGTCTTCATCCTTCTCAACTTCTATGCATGGTAAAATCGGCCCCTGAAACTCTTTGTAGAGATCAATCATTTGTTTGAAATGATTTGGGATCGCAGTTATCAAATCATCAGCATATGTATATATAAACGGTTCATCACCTATGAGGTGTGCGACATTCATAAGTGGAGTAGCATTTCCGTACGGGCCTTTTTGGCGAACGTATGCGAAATTTGCAAGACCAGAGATGGCCTTTGTGTGCTCTAACAAGTCTAGTTTGTTGCCTTGCTTCAGATTTGCTCGGAGATCTGCGCTAATGTGGTCGAAGTGATCCTCAATAGAGCGTTTGTGGTAGCCGGTAACGATGACGATATCTTCTATGCCGGCATCCACTAACTCCTCAACAATGTACTGAATAATTGGCTTGTCTACAAGCGGCAGCATTTCTTTGGGCATAGCCTTAGTCTGCGGCAAGAACCGTGTTCCGAAACCGGCTGCAGCGATAACGGCTTTTCTGACTTTTTTGTCATTCATTACCTAAATTGTAGACCAGGTGTGAGGGCTTAACCAAGCTTTTTCTTCAGTATCTCCTGGACCAAGCCTGGGTTTGCTTTACCCTGAGACTTTTTCATAACTTGACCGACCAAAAAACCAATAGCTTTCATTTCACCAGCGCGCACATCCGCCGCAGCCTGTTCATTCTCTTTGAGAATATCGTCGACAATCACTTCAATCTCGCCTTCATTCGATACCTGTACTAGACCTTGCTCTTCGGCATACTTTTCAATATTTTCAGGTACTACGCCGACTTCCAACAGGTTCTCAAGCATGAACTTGGCATTCGTTGAACTTAGTTTATTATCTTTGACAAGTTGATACGTCTCAAGATAGAGCCGTGCTTTATTTTCGTCATTGCTAAACTCTGCCACCTTTCCTTCGCGGCGCTGTGGTATTTCGATATTCACAAACCAATTAGCAAGAGACTGGGCTAAGTTTTTATTACTGATGTTTTGCTCTAGCAACGACAGATAACCGATGACGTCGTTTTCGACTTCGGCTTCTAGCAATGTCTCGACATATTCGCGTCTCAAACCCACGGAATCAAGGCGATTCCGCCATTCGCTTGGCATGACTGGCAGATCTTTCTTGATATTCTCTAGGTAGTCATCGGTGAGCTCGATCGGCGGCACGTCAGGCTCCGGCATGTAGCGATAATCGTGCGCCTCTTCTTTGCCACGTTGGCTAAGCGTTTTTTGCTTAGCGTCATCCCAGCCCCGCGTCTCTTGCACAATTTTTTCACCTTTATCAAGCAGTTCAGCTTGTCGCTTGATCTCATACGCAGCAGCTTTCTCGACGCTCCGAAACGAATTGAGGTTCTTGGTCTCTGTACGCGTGCCGAGTGTCTGAGGGTCAGCACTAATCGATACGTTAACATCAAATCGCATATTACCGTGGTACAGATCGGCATCGGAGACGTCTGCGTATTTCATGAGCAAGTACAGCTCGCGGACGTAGGCCTTGGCTTCCTCTGGACTATTGATATCCGGTTCGGAGACGATCTCAAGCAGTGGCGTACCAGCCCGGTTCAAATCCACCAGACTGTAGTCCTTGCCAGCCGGGTGTGTATTTTTACCAGCGTCTTCTTCGATCTGGACTCTGTTGAGCCGAATATGTTTCTTTGTGCCTTCAACGTCTATCTCAACACTTCCGCCGACGACGATTGGTTGCTGTAATTGAGTGATCTGATACCCCTTAGGAAGATCAGGATAAAAGTAGTGTTTGCGCTCAAACATACTGTACTTCTGAGGAGTAACACCAAATGCATAGCCTGCCCGGGAAGCCAGTTCTACGACTTTCTCGTTCAAAACAGGTAGCGCACCAGGCATACCGAGACAGATGTGACTAATAAGGGTATTTGGAGCTGCGTCGCGAGCATCGTTACCGACAGCGGCGAACAGCTTGGTCGCTGTCTTCAGCTGGACATGACATTCGATGCCGATAGCCACTGTGTATTTTGTTTCGCTCATCTTAGTCCTTCATAACTCCCAAATCACGTAACGCTTGGCGATAACCAACGAGTGACTTCTTAACATCGGTCTGTTTGAGGCGTATCGCAGCCTCGTCCATGAGCTTCTTGGCAATGTTATGCGCATACCACACGCCGTCATTGTCGGTCAGATCACGCTGAGCAGCGACTAAACGCTCGCCCATACTTTTACCTTTGAAGCGCTTCTTTTTAAGCGCCTCATCCAGTAGCTTGTCGGCGGTGATAATTGCGAGTGGCCAGGTTTCCTTGCTCGCACAAAACTTCTGAAGGTCCAACCACTTCTGTTTGAATTGATCGGGTTTGACACGACGGCGGGAAAATCGGACGATCAGCATTAGTACGCATAGCAGAACAACTACGGCAACTATAGCAATAACAATCTTGTTCACGATAACTGCTCCTCTATTTTATTTGCGGTATTAAGTAACTTTTTATCTTGGCGCTGTGCTGCAATCACCTGAAGTCCTACTGGCAACCCTTCACTCATTCCGGCGGGGATACTGATTGCCGGCACACCTGCCAAATTAACGGCTACTGTCATGATATCGGTCAGATACATCTGTAGTGGGTCCTCAACGTTTTCGCCAATCTTGAAGGCTGTCGAAGGAGCAGTCGGTCCAATCAGAAAATCAACTTCATCAAATGCAGTCTTAAATTCGTTAATCAGTTTCGTTCGCACAATCTGTGCGCGCTTGTAGTAAGCGTCATAATATCCACTACTGAGCACATAAGTGCCGATCATGATACGCCGCTTATTCTCTCTATTAAAGCCCGTTGAGCGAGCCTTGTTATAGCTTTCAAGCAGATCCTTGGCATCTGCATCGTTATAGCCGTAGCGCTGACCATCATACCGACTCAGGTTACTGCTAACTTCTGCTGGACAAATAATGTAGTACACGCCGAGCGCTAGCGGCAACGAAGGCAAACTTACTTCACGGATCTGTGCTCCTGCCTTTTTGATCTTTTCTACAGCTAGTTCAATCTGCTTCTTAACACCAGGGTCCAATCCCTCACCCATGTATTCTTTGATCATCCCTATCTTCACGCCCTTCAAATCAGCGTCAGCAATCTCATAACCAGTTTGATCTTTATCTGTCGTCGTACCATCAAGCTCATCCTTGCCCGACATCACATCCAGGACTAGTGCCGTATCCTCCACTGTGCGAGTAAGCGGACCGATGACATCGGTGCTGCTAGCCATGGCTACTACGCCTGAACGCGACACCAATCCGTATGTGGGCTTATAGCCGACAGCGCCACAGAATGAAGCCGGTAATCGGATAGAACCGCCAGTGTCGGTACCGAGTGCAAACGGCACCATATCCAGAACCACTGCAGCTGCTGATCCGCCACTGCTGCCGCCAGGAACGCGAGTCTTGTCGTTCGGATTCTTTGTTGTAAAGTAATCACTATTTTCAGTACTGGAACCATGTGCGAATGCATCTAAGTTAGCCTTGGCTACGCAGATGGCTCCTTCCGCTTCCAAACGATTGATTGCAGTGGCTTGATAGGGCGCGTTAAAACCTTTCAGGATATTGCTGGCAGCTGTAGTTTCGCTACCGAAGGTCAAGAAATTGTCCTTGGCTATGAATGGCACTCCCGCGAGCCGACCGACCTGTTCGCCGGCAGCAATCTTACTATCGATTGTCTGAGCACGTTCACGGGCACGATCAGCAGTCAGTGCGATTATTGCTTTGTAGTCATCATTGTCCTCGATGGTTTTCAGGGACTTCTCGACCAGGTCAGCGGCCTTGCTGCGCCCAGAGCGTACATCGTCGGCAATAGCCGCAACAGAAGGCCACTGGCTCATAGTACCCGCTTTACTTTTATGTGACCGTCCAAAACAGCCGGCGCATTTTTCAAAAGTTCTTCCGGTGTCTCACCATAATCCTTCACCGTATCCGGTCGGGTAACAGTATGAAGCCCGGTAACTTGGTAGGTTGGCTCGAGCCCCTCGATATCGACTGATTGCAGCTGTTCGACATATCCAAGGATTTCAGTAATCTCTTTCGTGAAGGCATCGGCTTCCTCGCTACTCAAGGACAATCTGGCTAATTGAGCCAATTTTAATACATCCTCGCGAGTTAGTTTTGCCATATGTCCCTCCAGTATATCACCGTGAAATGCCTGTGCGCTAGGGACAAAAGCGCGTATTTTTCACATCTTGTTCTTGATATCAGTAATGATATCGCGTAGTTCCGCTGCTTTTTCGAATTCAAGACTTGCTGCAGCCATATCCATCTGCGCACTTAGGTCTTTGATCAGATGCTTGTATTCATCTTTCGGGATCTTCTTCAAATCAAGCTTAGCGCGTTTTGCTTCTTCCGGCAGATCGGGGCGCATGCCCTTTTCTACCGCTTTCGCGATACCCTTCGGTGTGATGCCATGTTTTTTGTTATACGCCTCTTGGATGGCTCGGCGGCGATTGGTTTCGTCGATAGTCCGTTTCATACTGCCGGTCACTCGATCTGCATACATGATAACCCGGCCATTCTGGTGCCGAGCAGCTCGCCCGACGGTCTGGATAAGGGCTTGCTCGCTTCTTAAAAAGCCTTCTTTGTCTGCATCCAAAATCGTCACCAGGCTGACTTCGGGCAGATCAAGTCCTTCGCGTAACAGATTGATACCGATGAGCACATCGTAAACACCTAGACGTAGATCACGTAAAATGTCGGTCCGCTCTAGTGTTTCAACATCGCTGTGGAGATAGGTAACCTTTATATTTATCTCCTGCAGATACTCCGTCAGATCTTCGGCCATACGCTTAGTAAGTGTTGTCACCAGGACTCTCTGATTCTTATCAATAGTCGCCTTGATCTCGTTTATCAGATCGTCTATCTGGCCATCTATCGGCCTGACTTCGATCAGCGGGTCGAGCAAACCAGTCGGTCGAATGACTTGTTGGGCTGGCTCTGGGCTGCGGCTGAGTTCATATTCGGCAGGCGTGGCGCTGACATACACTACTTTGTTGACGTGCCGTTCAAATTCAGTAAACGTCAGCGGCCGGTTATCCAGTGCACTCGGCAGACGGAACCCGTGCTCAACCAATACTTCTTTTCGGGCCCGATCGCCGTTGTACATACCGCGCACCTGCGGCATAGTCATGTGTGATTCGTCGACAAACATCAGGAAATCATCTGGGAAGTAATCAAGCAACGTAGCTGGCTGTTCGCCCGGCTCACGATTGGTCAGATAGCGGCTGTAGTTTTCTATACCTTTGACGAAGCCTGTTTCCTCTAGCATTTCCAGATCGAAACGCGTGCGCTGTTCAAGACGCTGCGCTTCCAGCAATTTGTCATGTTTCTTGAAGTATGCCAGCCTCTCTGCGAGCTCTGTCTCGATCTGACTGAGAGCAACTTTAAGCTTATCCTGTGGTGTGACGTAGTGCGAGCTCGGGAAAATTCGATAATCTTCAAGTTTTGCCAATACTTCACCGGTCAAAGGATCGATTTTGGTAATCCTATCTATATCGTCACCGAAAAAGTCTATACGGTAGGCCAGGTCTTCACCGGCCGGGTAAACGTCGACGACGTCGCCGCGTACTCTGAACGTCCCCCGGTGAAAATCCATATCATTACGCTGATACTGAATGTCAGTCAGCTGTCGTAAGAATTTATCCCGGACGCGCCGTTCGCCCCGCTGTAGCGAAATAGCCAAATCGCCGTAGTCCTCGACAGAGCCGATACCATAGATGCAGCTGACACTTGCTACGATAAGTACATCACGGCGGGAAAGCAGCGCGTCTGTCGCGGCGTGACGCAATCGATCAATCTCTTCATTAATCTGGCTGTCTTTCTCGATGTACGTATCAGTCCGTGGCATATAGGCTTCAGGCTGGTAATAATCAAAGTAACTCACGAAGTAATGTACCGCGTTATCCGGGAAGAAATTCTTGAATTCCGCATACAACTGAGCGGCCAGCGTTTTATTGTGACTCAGCACCAGTGTTGGTTTCTGGATATTCTGTACGACATTAGCCATGCTGAAGGTCTTTCCCGAACCAGTAACACCGAGTAGGGTCTGCTCTTTTACGTTATTCACTAGACCATCGGTCAGCTGTGCGATTGCACTCGGCTGATCACCCATCGGTTTATAATCGGACTTCAGGATAAACTTGGACATCTCCCCATTGTACCAAGATTTACGGATTAGAACCCACTCCAAATCTGATTACAAGTGCGAGAATGGTGTTCTAGGGATGACAAGTGATTGTTCTTGTAACAAAGCGTATCTGAAGATACGCTGCGAAGCACAACAACCTAGAAGCCTTTCGTAGTTGGAATCAGGTATGGAGTTGGTTCTAATGCTTTGAGGGGCTACCGTCGAGGAACCAGTGTGACGCAACGTCTTTGGTGTCAATGTTGCCAAGATCTTTGTCTAGCATCTTGATGATTTTCGCAACCAGACGCTCAGGGTCATCATCCATGACCACCAGATCTTTGTGTGTTTCTTCTAGCCGATCTAGGAGTTCAGGAATCATATCAGCCGTACCACCGCTGCCAAGCAAAACGCCGCATGGCATCTTTGACTCGATAGCTGTCGTGAATTCATGCAAACTGCCAAATCGGCCGCCGACAGTTATCGTAGCATCGCTAGACTGGACAAGATGTATGTCGCGGCCAACGTAATGCATCCCAGTGAAGTTGACGAAGTCATAAACACCTATCGGCAAACGATACTTGTAGATGTGCTCCTTCAGGCTGGCTGCCGGTGAGAAACCGATACTCATACCGCCAGCTTGTTTAGCAGCTCGTGCAGCATAATACGGCAGACCGACCGTTGCCCCGGTCGTCGTGATATTTCCGCTCTTGGCAATAGCTCGACCGACGCGTTCAGCAAGTGCTTTCGATGCTTCCACAGTTTTGCCGGCGGCTGCGCCTGAAACACAAATTGAATAATTCATACCACCAGACCTCCACTTACAAACATTTCGATATCCATAGTCTCTACAGGGTTGTCTCCCAGTTGCTCAACAGCTTGGGCCTCTAGTGCTTCCTGGTTTATATAGCGAACCCATAGCTTTGTCCAAAGATTTTCGCGCATCCGTGAAACTGCCTGCTGAGCGTAGGGCAAATCATTGCAATAACTGACCGCGTTGTCGATGAGATTAAACGAAATCGGGCGATCGTCTAAAGACAGACCGACGGCTTCCATGCCCTCCCAGAACTTCAGAGCCGGCTCTAGTTTGTACAGCACTTCTTCCGCACGGCGATATTCGAGATCTTCCGGCTGGACGTGCGGCTCAAAGATTTCAGAATATTTGGAAACACCATGCTCACTGAAATAACTACTCACATGCCGCCAATGCACCGGCCTGCCCGCAAGGCTGATCTGGTGCGCGGAATCCTGCAACAATGTCTTGTACAAGATATCACCGAAGTCAGGACGGACCTGGTGCAGCTTGAAGAAAGCGCTATAAAGCCGTATCTCATTGATAGCATGCACCAGCAGTGGTAGTAATGTAATGGTCAGACCTTTCAAATGGCTGACAGGCATCGGTAAGACTGCAACCACGCCCATTTCTTTCAAGTATGTGTAGTTCTTTCGTCGCCTCAGGACAAATTCATCATGAGCTCCACTCCATTTGGTGGCCGACATCAGATATATCTTTATGTCGCGCTTCTCAAAATCCTGAGCGCCGAGCTGCTTATAAGACTTTACGAAGCGTTCCATCCACTGATCAGATTCAACAAAACGAAGCGCAGCATACAGCTCATCTATATTTTCCCGCTTTAACATGGAATCCAGCGAACGGTAGCCTAAAACTTTCATAACTTTTTTCGGTGCATTTTTCTTGAGCATACGCCGGGCAGTGCTGTGCTTTATAGCCCAACAGCTTTTGGCGACTGGAAGCGACTCGAGCGCCTTCTTGATACGTGGCAACAGATCCTGGACATCAGTAGCATCAGAAGCGCCGAGAGCTTTCGCTAGGTACGCATCGTGCTGTTTGGTCAGGTGCTGGAGGCTTACATACAATTCCTCGCCTGTAAAATCGTGTCCATCCAAACCAATCTCTCTTATCTTGCTGATAGCCAGACCCTCGGTATCAGCCATCAATCGTACATCTACACTAGGCATACCGCTCACCGACTCAAGATCACGAATCATGTGTGAAAAAGCGGGCTCAGAAGCACCAAGTAACTCCGACAACTGTCTGCTCATAATTACCATAAGCATAGCATTCCCGCAGCCTGCACGTAAAGCTTACGCTTACCCCGTGACACTGATATTAATATCTATGCTTTGTGCCGAAAGACTATAACAGGAACTGAGGGCTAGTCGCCGACTAAAAGTACTCTGGCTTATACCAATTGGGTGCTTTTTCTAGCAGTTCGCCGAGCTGAGCATCATTCAGCAGCCCTTCTTGAGCACCGACATGCTGCACCACATTCATAGAATTAATCGGAGCGCGCTGCAATGCACCTTCGATGGTATTACCCTTTATCAAAGCTGCAACGAATGTCGACGCAAAGGCGTCACCTGCTCCCGTACGCTCGAATGGCGGAGCTGGATCCGGATAGGGTGGCATCTTAAAACGATTCTCGCCGTCGCTGGCATAGGCTCCAGCCGGTCCATCGGTAATAACCACTATCTTTGGACCAAGACCGTGCAAGCGGTTCAGCAGATCATGCAAGTCTTCGTGGCTGCCACCTGATATCTGAACCGCTTCTTCACGGTTGACTATCAATACTTCTGTGCGCTTGTAAAGACGATGTAATCGCTCGGCGCCCGCTTCAATCTGGAATGTTCCTGGCTGAAAAGCAAATTTAACTACAGGATTTTCCTCAAGCCATTCTGCGACCCGGTCATGATATTTATCAAGTGCATTCTTGCTGATAGAGCTGAAGTAAATCCACTTTGGTATATCGCTGGACCGAAAGCGCGGCCAATGATAGTCGTATTCTTCATGCTTGATAAGTATGGTGCGCTCTTCCTTGTACCATAAAACATAGTGGTAATTGCTCGTTTTATCGGGGTTAATATGTACGAAGCGGCTGTCAACACCTTTTTTATGCAGTGCGGAAATAATGTCGCGTCCGTGCTGATCTTCGCCAACATTGCTGATAAGTCCGCTCTTCAGACCCAGCTTGGCGAAGCTAACTGCCGCATTACTGGCATTCCCAACGGCTTCAATAACTTCAGCATGATCAAACGGTACCTTCATGCCGAACGGCATCGCCAGCCATTTGCCCTGTTCGTTCTCATAGGTATGAGCCCGATCATCGAGCAATTTGATAAAGGCATCTGTCACAACATCGCCGATACTCAGGACATCTATTTGACTGCTGTGATCGCTCATCCCACCACTTTCTGTATACGCTTATGTTTCACTTCATTGTGGCACAGTCCCGCGCAAGATTCAAAATATTGTTAGTTAAAGGCCTCTTGGTCGACTTGGTGCGGTTCAGCGGACGCCGGAGCATCAACGGCCTCAAACAGTGACTTGCCAGCCGAGTTAAACATATCTATCTTGCTCTCGACCACCGCCTGGACGGCAGCGACGACTTTATCCATAAGTTTAACGACCGCAAACTCGGTCGGATTGTCCCTCAGAACCTCCTCCAGAGTCTTGCGGTAAGCTACACGCATATCAGAGTTGATATTCACCTTTGTCACACCAATCTTTACTGCATCAATAAAATAGTGTCCCGGCGTTCCGCTGCCCCCGTGCAGGCTGATATTGCAGTCGATAGCATCGCGAATCTTTTGCAGCAACTCTAGGTCGAGCATCTTAGGAACAGGATAACTGCCGTGTAGATTTCCAATCGCAGCGGCAAACGTGTCTATTCCTGTAGCTTCAACAAACGCTTTAGCGCCCTCTGGAGTAGAAAACGTTTTGCGTATCTCCTCGTAATCAATCGTTTCAGTATGGACATTAGAGCTGCCTCCAAAATAATGCGGCTCAGCTTCTACTAAAGCCCCTGTTTTTTTGGCAGCTTCGACGACTTGTTTGGTTTCGTTGATGATTTCTTCTTCGGTTGCCTCATGCCGAGCCTGAGATATATCGATATGTATAAATTCAAATCCGGCCTCTATACCGGCAATAGCATCAGTAACTGATGGCGAATGATCGAGGTTGATATACATTTCAACTCCGATGGCTTCTTTGTAGTTGTCGACGAGATCGCGGACATTATCGAGGCCGATAGCATCAGCTTCGCCTTTACTGACCTGAACAATGACAGGCGCGTTCTTAGCCTTCGCCGCACGAACAACCGCAATCAGCGTTTCTTGATTATCCAGATTGAAGGCGCCGAAGGCAAAGTGCTCAGTCCTAGCCCGAGCCATAGCCGCACGTGCCTTTTGGCAATTAGCTTGAATTTGTTCGAGTGTCAGCGGCATTACTTTACCTGTGTTTTCTTATTAAGTACATCGTGGGCGGCCAGTGCTATATTCTTTCCAGTCAGACCGAAGTGTTCTAACAACTCTTCTGGTTTACCGGATTCGCCGAAACGGTCACGCATACCGACGCGTTTGAGGAGCGCTGGGTGTTCCTCGGCCAAAAGCTCAGCGACCGCTCCGCCAAGACCACCAATAATCTGTCCTTCCTCGGCAGTCACGACAGCACCGGTTTTGCGAACGCTCGCTAGTATAGTTACGGCGTCGAGCGGTTTGATGGTTGGCGCATGGATAACCTCAGCGTCGATGCCTTGTTTGTACAGCAGTTCTGCAGCGACCAAGGCCTGATAGGTCATAGTACCGGTAGTGATAATCGTCACATCCCTACCCTCTGCAAAAACATAAGCTTTACCGATTTCGAAGGGCGTATGCGGCGTAGTGATGATTGGTGTGGCTTCACGAGCCAAACGCATATAAGCTGGTCGCATGTCATGTGCCAGCGCCAGGGTTGCTTTTTCTGCCTCGATACTATCGCCAGGTGCAATAACCACCATGTTCGGTAGAACGCGCATCAGAGCAATGTCTTCCAGCATCTGATGGGTCGCGCCATCAGGACCAACCGATACCCCGGCGTGTGAACCAATTATCCGGACAGGGCGATCATTAAGGCAGATTGTCGTACGAATCTGCTCCCAATTGCGACCCGGGCTGAAGGCGGCGTAGCTACTGACGAACGGGATTTTGCCCATCGCTGCCAGTCCTGAGCCGACCGTGACTAAGTTCTGCTCGGCAACACCGATTTCGATAAAGCGATCGGGAAATTCTTTTGCAAATAAATCCATAGCTGTCGAACCCGTCAGATCCGCACAGGCCGCCACCACATTGTCGTTCTGCTTGCCCGCTTCCAGCAGACCGCGACCGAAGCCCTTGCGGATTGGCTCGCTAGCGACTTCACCGGTGAAGATATCTTTAGCGATATGTATCGGCGTCATCTTATTCGTGCTCCGATTTTATCTTGCCACCGAGTGTGCGCAGTTCATGCAATGCCTCAACCGCTTGTTCGTGATTTGGCGGCGAACCATGCCAGTGAAAATCATATTCCATAAAATCAACGCCTTTACCTGGAATCGTATGCGCCAGTATCATGACCGGCTTCTCGACAATCGCCTTGGCCATAGCACAGGCGTCGATGAACGCCTCTATATTGTTGCCGTCAATTTCTATGACGTGCCAACCGAAGCTTTCCCACTTGGCCTTCAGGTCTTCAAGCGGCATGACCGACTCAGTCGGACCATCGATTTGGATATTATTACGATCAGTAATCGCGATTATGTTGTTTAGCTTGTATTTACTTGCCAGCATGGCTGCTTCCCAGACATTGCCTTCGTCCTGCTCACCGTCGCCCATAACGACGTACACCCACCGGTGCATATCTTTATCCATGCGCATTGCCAGTGCCATTCCGCAGGCCTGGCTGAGTCCGCAACCAAGCGGCCCGCTAGTATTTTCAAGACCCGGCAGTTTCTTGCGCTCTGGGTGACCTTGCAGCCGAGACCCTAGCTGTCGCAACGTCATCAATTCTTTTTTTTCAAAATATCCGGCATGAGCCATAGTCGCGTAGCGCACCGGCACACAGTGGCCATTGCTCAGCAGTAATATGTCGCGTTCTTTCCAATCCGGGTTCTTGGGATCGTGCTTCAATACATCGAAGTAGAGGGCCGTAAAGATATCGGCCAGACCGAGCGGCCCAGCTGAATGGCCGCTGCCGGCATGTTCTAGCATCTTAATGATATCTTCACGAATATCATTAGCTTTCATTTCCAGGTCCTGTATGGACATTTTTTTAGTCATTTTTGTGTTCTGCTAACTCTTCTAGTATAGCATAAGCAGCACGGGGGTCGACTGCGCGTTGGATAAATCCGCCGACATTAAGTACATCGACACCATTATGTACTAATGTTTTAACATTTTCTTCGTTGATGCCGCCGTCCCAGCCGATTTCAACATGTGGTTTATGAGCCTTGATTTCACTGATCTTACCGAGTAGCGACAGATCGGCTTTACCACCATAATGACCAAAGTTGCCACTGAAGATTAGTACATGATCGATCTGCTGCAATGCAGGAATAATGAGTTTGGCCTCGGTCTGCGGTAAAAGCGCGACACCGACTTTGATATGCTCGCCTTTGAGCACTTGCGCAATTTCCTCGAACATGCCCTCGGCTTCGGCGTGCAGGATCACCATATACGGCTTCAGCTCTATGAGCCGTCTAATCTCCTGTGCGGGACGCCTATACATGATATGTATGTCGGTTGGGATATTATCGGGTAGCCAAATTTGGGACAATGGGGGCGACTTAGTCGGCGGCAAATCACCGTCCATAAGGTCGAGATGGATGCGCTCGGCGAATGGCGCGATACGCTCCAGCTGTTCCCTAAATTGGTGCGGGTCATAAGCAGTTACCGTTGGTACTATCTGTGCCATGTCCTATCCTAAGTCATCAAGTTCGCGAATCCTGCGGACATATCTGGGGGCGCCGGCGAATGGCGTATCCAGCCATGTCCGCACGATTGATTCGGCGGCCTCTGTCTTGAGCACACTCGATGGGAGACAGAGCACATTACTGTCGTCGTCATTACGGGCTGATCGTGCAGATTGGATGTCGTACGCTAGACAGGCGCGTATACCTTTGTACCTGTTGGCTGCTATGCACATGCCTTGGCCACTGCCGCAGATCAAGATGCCTCGGGCGTCTTTGTCGTCACTTGCTAGAACTGAACTAACAACTTTACCTGCAAAGACCGGAAAGTCATCATCGGGACTCAATTTGTCATCGCCTTCATCAGTTACTTCATAGCCAGCCCGTTTGAGCAACGTCACCAGCCTGCTCTTAAGCTGAAAGCCTTGATGATCGGCGCCAACAAATATCTGCATAGTGCCTACTTATCGTCTTTATGGATGAGTTTGCCCGTGTCGGCAACAACTTCGACCAGTCGATTGCTATAACCCCATTCGTTGTCATACCAAGCGACCACTTTTAACATATTGCCACCGATAACTGCGGTCAGTTTGAGATCGACTGTTGCCGAATGGCTGTTGCCGATATAGTCGCTGCTCACCAGCTCCTCTTCGGTCACATCGAGTATGCCTTGGTAGTAAGGTTCTTTGGCGGCTTTTTTGAAGGCTTCGTTGACGGTTTCGACGGTGACCGGCTTTTTCGTGATGATTACAAAATCACTGAGGGAGACAACTGGAGTCGGCACACGTACGCTGAGACCTCCGAAAATGCCTTCGAGTGCCGGCAATGCCTTGGCCGCAGCGATAGAAGCTCCGGTTGTCGTGGGCACTATGTTCTCAGCCGCGTTGCGCGCCTCACGCAAGTCCTTGGCTGGCGCATCCTGTAGCTTCTGGCTGGCCGTATAGCTGTGTACGGTAGTCATCATAGCTTTGTCGATACCAAAGTTACTCTCAATAACAGCCGCCACCGGAGTGATACAGTTGGTGGTACAGCTTGCATTACTAATGATATCCTCGGCACTTTCCAGCTTGTCTTCATTCACGCCGAGCACGATAGTTGTAGCACCTTCGCCCTTTGCTGGTGCAGAAAGAACCACCTTTTTGGCACCTGCATCAACATGCGCCTTGGCCTTGGCTGGGTCGACGAAAAAGCCAGTAGATTCGATGACAACATCAATATTAAGGTCTTTCCATGGCAGGGCTGCCGGGTCCTTTTCCGCCAGAACCTTTACGCTGGTGCCGTTGACGATAATATTTGTGTCGTCGAAGCTCACTGAATGCTCGTAAGCGCCATAATTACTGTCGTGTTTGAGCAGATGGGCAAGTGTTTTGGTATCTGTCAGGTCATTGATCGCCACTATTTCAAGATCAGACCGGTCGAATGCTATTTTGAACGCATTGCGTCCAATCCGGCCAAATCCGTTTATTGCCACCCTTGTTTTCATGTTGCCCTTCTTCGTTATTTAAGCATTAGGAATATACCCTTATTGTACTGGGTAGTCTACCGCTTATGCAACAGGTTTGAGTGTCTAGCCCTTGTAGCGAGCGATTGAGGACTCGATGATTTTCTTGGCTTCTTCAGCATCACCCCAACCAAGAACCTTGGTCGATCCCGGCTTTTTAAGGTCTTTGTAATGAGCAAAGTGATGTTCGATCTGTTTAACGTAGTGCGCTATATCATCAAGCGAGTTGATTGCATTACCGTCATCGCGGTTATCGGCAGGCACAACCACAATTTTGTCATCAATTTCACCGTCATCTTCAAATTTCATCACACCAATGATTTTAGCTTCTAGCCAGACACCTGTCGCCAGAGGTTCAGGACAGATAATGAGCGTATCGAGTTCATCACCATCTTCATCGAGGGTCTGGGGGATAAAGCCATAGTTACAGGGCTTAGCGAAGATACGTGGCTCAACTCGATCCAATACAAATGCAGCATGTTCGCGGTCCCATTCAACTTTAAGGCGTGAACCTTCCGGAATCTCAACAACGGTGTTGACCGTTCCATTTTGATAGTCACCAGGGGTTAGAACTTTATTAAAATCAGGCACGTGAATCTCCTTTCAATATCGGTTTTATTGTACACTATACCCCGATGACGAAAATACATATTCGCCTTGATAACACAGTGGAACGACCATGAAGATTATCGGACACCGTGGTGCTGCTGGACTGGCTCTAGAAAATACCATGAATTCCTTTCAAAAAGCCATAGAGGTTGGCGCAGAAATCATCGAGTTTGACGTCCGCGCCACTGCCGACGGACAATTGGCCATCAGCCACGGCGACGACCTAGCTCGGCTCGGTGGTGGAAATCACAATATTTCTGACCTCACTACCCCAGAACTGCACAATATAACACTTAAGGACGGTTCGCATATTCCGCTGCTTGAAGATGTTTTAGAACTTGTCGCTGGCAGGATACCTGTCATGATCGAGATAAAAACAATCGGCGGCACAGAACAGGTGCTGGCAATTATGGAAAAATTTCCAGACCAGCCATTTTTTATCGCCTCGCCACGACACGATGAGATAAAGCGACTCAAACAGTTACGGCCTGATATTAAGGGGTATCCTCGTGCCATATGCAATCCATTCCTAGCCATCTACCGCACCAAGCGCTATGGCGCTGACGGAATCGACCTATATGATTGGTGGCTGCCCATAATCTACTTCCCCTGCCGTCTACTCGGTTTAGAAGTCATCGTCTTTACGGTCAATCACCGCTGGATCGGTAAGCTAATTGGCAAACTTTTCCCGAAAGTCATGCTCTGCACTAATTATCCGAATCTATTCACACAGCCCTGACAAGCTATACTGGATATACCGAAGGAGAATAATTTCATGATCGACATTACCCTAACACGTACAAACGACGAAAACGCTGCCGTAAAGACATTTTGGTTTAAGCCAAGTCAGCCGCTGCGTTATACTGCCGGTCAATTCATAGAACTATATTTACCGCATGACCACCCTGACGACCGAGGACAGAAGCGCTGGTTTACGCTGTCTTCATCCCCGACTGAAGAAGAAATATCGATAACTACCAAGTTTGCGAGTGATGCTGGCAGTACATTCAAACGTGCCCTTTCAAGCCTTAAGCCAGGCGCCACACTACGAGCAATCGAACCAATGGGCGACTTCGTTCTGACGAAAGACGCTACTGAACCACTAGTCTTTATCGCCGGCGGACTTGGCGTAACACCATATCACAGCATTATCAAGTGGCTATCTGACACACACGAAAAACGATCCATTGAGATAATTCTGGCCTTCAATAAACTAGAAGACATGTTGTTCGAAAATCTGTTTCGAAGCTATACCAAAAACGTGACAGTGGTTCTTACAGACCCGCCTACGGGTTGGGTGGGCGAAACCGGCCATCTTTCCGGCGAGCGCATCCTTCAGTTTATCGATGGCGCAAGTGACAAACGTCTCTACATATCCGGCCCAGAGCCAATGGTTGAAACGCTTGAGACAGATCTTATTGCTGCAGGTATCAGCCGAGACAAAATGGTCTTTGACTACTTTCCTGGCTATAAACCTATTTAGACTACTTCGAGGTTACTGCAGCTACTGCTGGTTCTGGGGCTAACATATGCCCTTCAAGATATTGACGAATCATCATAGCGGCCGTGGCGCCTTCACCACTAGCGCTAGCAATCTGCATAGTAGCTCCGGAACGCACATCACCAGCCGCAAAAACGCCGGGCATGCTGGTTTCCAGATGCAGATTAGTCTTTACGAAGCCGATATCATCTAGCTCGATTTTGCTGTTCTTCAAAAACTGCGTGTTTGGTGAAAGTCCCACGAAGACGAATACGCCATCTGTTTCAAACTCGACCTTTTTGCCTTCAGAATCAGTTCCGACGACCTTTTCGATATGTCCAGTCTGTCCGACAATCTCATCGGTCGCTACGCCTAAATGAACAGTTATTTTGTCGTTTTTTTCAAGCTCATGGAGTAAAACATCACTGGCTTTAAGAGTGCTACGCACCAAGAGATCGATGTGTGTCGCAAACTTCGTCAGGAAGAGAGACTCCTGAACAGCAGAATTCCCGCCACCGATAACCACCAACCGCTTGTCCCGATAAAATGCACCGTCACAGGTAGCGCAGTAGTGTACGCCATGCGCATAGAATTCCTTTTCGCCGGGTACGCCAACCTTTTTATAATCACTACCAGTGCCGATAAGTACGCTCTTTGCTATAAAGTCGCCACTGGTAGTCTTCAGTCGCTTTTGTTTGCCCTCATCGATAATCTCGCTGACCTCACCGAGCTCCAGTTGGGTGCCGAAGCGCTCTGCCTGCTCCCACAAAGCATCACCCAGTTCCAGACCAGCAATACCTTTCGGAAATCCCGGATAGTTGTCAATCCAATCTGTCACTGCTGCTAGACCACCGATGGCGCCCTTTTCAAAAACCAATGTTTCTAAATCTTCGCGGGTCGTATAGATTGCCGCACTCAAAGACGCCGGCCCTGCCCCGATCATAATCACATCCCACAATTTATCGTCAGTTTTTTGTGCGTCTGCCATAATTCCTTCTATTTTACCAGGTTGTAGAAGTCCCCGTATTTCTAATTCTGCTAATTGACCTAAGTAAATCCCCGTGCGTTAATACCCAAATGAACCAGATTTAAATTTTGGCACTTATTCTGGGCCAATTAGTTTAATTAGGGCACTTAGAAACTAAGAAACCGCTGGCGCCAACTTAGCCAAGTTGAACCCGACCACAACCTCTTGCGAATCATCTTGTTTCGTAATGACTGTTACCGGCACGGCTAGCTGTCCGCTCACCTTGAGAGCTTCTTGTTGTCGCTCAGGGTTCTCATCCAGGTTTACTTCATCGTAGCTGTAGCCTTTAGCGCCCAGCCAACGCTTAACCATGCCGCAGTAGGCGCAGGTGTTGGTGGTGAAGATAGTAATATTTTTCGGCATCGAACCCTCCTTTTATTATTGAATTTTGTGAGGTTTTTTATGTTAAATGTTGCTTGTAGACTCAGTATAGATAGTGCCGGTGCCTTCGTCAATACCCCCACATATTGTGTTTTTTACCTTGTTTTTCCTCTGGAAACGTTTTTTTTACTTCTTAGAGAAATAGCGATTATTTACCGATTTTAACAAGTTCAATATCGAAAACTAGGTCGGCATTGGCCGGAATCCCGGATCCAGACGGCGGATTAGCGCCATAGGCTAGCGAAGCAGGGATGAGCAGTCGACGTGTTCCGCCAACTTTCATGCCAGGAACACCCTCTGTCCAGCCCTTGATGACCTGATCCAGTCCGAAAGAAACTGGTTGGCCGGTGTCTTTTGAGCTTTGAAAAATCGTACCAGTACTGGCGACAGCACCGGTGTAATGGACCGTAACAGTGTCTCCAGCTTTAACCGTATCACCGGTTCCGGGAGTAGTATCTATAGTTTGTAATGAATCGACCTTTGTGACCGGCGTGAAGCCTGATAGTTGTGTACCTTGCAATTTACCCTCCTGTGGTGTGTTTTGCTGAGCCTGCTTCTGGGCATTTGATTGTTGCAGTGCCTGCTGCAGACCTGCGTTAATCTTATTCTGCTGGCTCTGCTGGTGCATAGACCAAAGAACCGTGATAGTCAGTGCGACGGATGTTACGAGGAACAAAAGCGCTCCGATAGATGCCGCCACGCGGTGATGCCATTTAGCCACTTGGACTCCTTATTTATCTTGTTCAGTATAGCTTATTTCAGCCGTCGAACGAAACGTTTCCGGCTCAGCCGGGAAGCCCGTTTCGAGCGCTTCGAGCATATGAGCTTTCAACTCTTTCGACAAAAATGCCGAAGCGGCAAAATCGGCTTGCGACAACCACATTGGAGTATACAGATTTTTGCCGTCCTTCATTATCGCTGCCTCGACTGAGTCGGGGCTGAGTACCGGTTCGCCACCTGTGTATTCGCACAAATAGACGTATTGGTCGCCGTACATATCCCCAGCCTGTCCTATAAATACTAGCTTCGGATTGCCAACATCCAATCCTGTCTCTTCCTTGACTTCACGGATTACGGTCTGATCTGGCTCTTCACCAATCTCGACCTCACCGCCGATCAGTGTGTAGTATTCGTGCCCGAATTTGTTGCGACGCATAACCAATAGCTTGTCGCCATTAAGCACGATTGCGCGGGCTGCTCTTCTCATACGACTAAGTATACCGTATCAAACCGGTACTGCTTGCAATCACCTTGCTGCTTATCTAGAGTAAATGTACTTATGAGTGAAACTAGTAAAGAACCTCATGCTAAATTTCATCCAGGCAGGTTTATTGGAGGCTTGGCGCTTATGATAACCGGCATAAGCATCGCCGTTGGTTTTGGGAATTATTTCATGGATGACGTGACAACTCGAACACACGAAGCTAAAACAATGGTGGCCGCTGGACAATCCAACGAAGCGATACAGCATATCAACGATGGCCTTCCGGTGGACCTCAGCGGCCTCTTAATTTCCGAGCTAGTTGCAGGTGGAGCTGTCGTGGGTGCATCAATACTATTACTAGCATCAGAAACCGTTGATTAGCCGGCAATCTCGAATGCTTTGAGCCGTTTCTTTTCGGCACTACCGCCATGCTGCAGCTTGAGCAGCTGATCGTACATACCGCCGCTGGTGGCTAATTCATCGGGGGTACCGATTTCATCAACTTTGCCGCCTCGGATCGTGATGATCTCATCGACATGCTGAATGGTACTTAGGCGGTGGGCGATGATAATCGTGGTGCGCCCCTGCATCAGCCGCTGCAGCGCTTCCTGGACCATCGCTTCAGACCTGCTATCCAGACTGCTGGTCGCCTCATCAAGCACTAGGATGGGTGCATCTTTAAGCAGCGCCCTGGCTATCGCGATGCGCTGTTTCTGACCGCCTGAGAGTTTCAGACCGCGCTCGCCGATCTCGGTGTCGTATCCCTGCTTGAACTTACTGATAAACTCGTCGGCATTGGCCGCTTTGGCGGCAGCTATAACATCGGCTTTACTGGCCCTTGGGTTGGCGTATGAGATGTTCTCACGGATAGTACCACTGAAGAGGGCCGGATCCTGAAAGACCACGCCAATGCTTTCGCGAAGGCTGCGCTGCGTCACATCATTTATGTCCTGACCATCTATCCGGATATATCCTTTCTGTGGTTCATACAGGCGCATCAGAAGGTTAGTAATCGTGGTCTTGCCTTCGCCGCTTTCGCCGACCAGCGCAACTTTGGTGTCAGGCAGTATGTCAAAGGAAATACCTTTCAGTACCGGATTGTCTCCATAGCTGAAGCTGACGTCTTCATAGGTAACCTTTCCTTCATGCACGCGAAGCGGCTTAGCGTCTTTGACATCAACAATTTCGGGCTTTTCATCCATCGCCTCGAAGTAATCCTTGGTGTTGGCGATAGCCCGTTGGAAACGGTCAACGATAAAGCTGATGCTGAAAATAGGTATGCGGATAAGCGTGGCATACTGGATGAGTAGCACCATGGTGCCGATGGTGTAGGTACCGCGCGCGGTTTCCACGAATATAAACGCATAGATTGCGAAGAAGATGACATTCAGCACCAGCCGGCGGCGGACATCCTGCCAGTGCCAATACTTACTTTGCGGATAAGTTATATCGACAGTTTTTTGCATATGTCGGTTGAAGAATTTCAGCTCGCGGGCTTCCTGGATGAAACTTTTCACCACCTTGACCTGCCCGACACTCTCGGCAAATCGGCCGCTGGCGATATCGAGGTTGTCATTGATTTCATGCTGGTAGGCCTGCCATTTGCCACTGGTACGCGTCGTCATCCAGATAAATATCGGGTACAGGACCGCCAGCATCAAAGCCACTTGCCACGAATAAAACGCCACGATGATTAGCGACAGAATGGTACTGAAGACGAATTGCAAAAAGTTGTTGCTGAGCACTTGGACAAAATCGCCAATCTGGCTGATGCCGCGGCTCATCCGGTTGATAACCTTACCGGACAGCTCGGTATCGAAATAATGCTGCGGCAGATTCAAAAGATGTTTGTAGTAGCGATCGGCCAATATCTTGCTGAGTTTTGCCGACATGACATCACCGATATATCCGCCGATATTACTGAATATCGTCTGGCCTACGTCTGTCAGAAACATCAGTACTGCGAAAAAGGCCACCAGCTTAACGTTGGCCTGTCCTCCGGAAAGTAGCTTGGTAATCTGATCAATCGCTCCCTTGGTAAAGAGCGGCTGTAGCTGCGCCATAACAGCCAGGATGATTGTAAAGATCGATACCCCCACATAGTAAGGCCACAACTCTTTCGTAAATCTAATGATCCGCCAAATATGCTTCATACTTACTATAAGCTTAACATGTTAAGCTTGCCTTTTCCAGAGGTTGGTATCTGGTCCGCCTACAATCGCATTTCTTTGAACGCATCCTGCAGAAGAGAAAACATCGTAACATAATCAGCCTTCTTATCCAGACTGTATAGGTATACGACGTTTTCAACTACTTCGATACTGACCTTGAACGGCAGCGCGAATAATTTTTCCATATACACCGGGTGCAGCAGTTCGAAGGCGGTCACCTGCTCTACATTCGTCGCGTACACATTGTAACGTTTGTTAAAATCCGGCCATTCGAGCGTCACTTTGTTGTAGCCCCGAGGAGTACGTTTGAACACGTTTGTGATAGCGGAACCTTTTGCCTCCACCACCAGCGAATCGTATCGTTTCGGCAAGGCGACTTGAGCAATGACGTACTGTGTAGGCTGAGTGCTGTTGCGTGACGGTAGGAATGAATACAGTTCGACAAGTAGATTATTATAGATGCCGATAACGTGGTTATTGATATCCGAAGTGCCGAACTTGCCATTTTTAAACAGCTGTCCTCGGTTAGGCAGCAATAGCCAGCCCCAGTCCGGACTGTAAGACATGTTGTGTGCTGCAGCGAAGTCTTTGATGCTTTGTTTGATCATCAAAGAGTTTTCTGTGAGCTGTGAGATAGAGTCCAGCAACCAGGTATTGTTGCTACGTACAAAAGTCCAATATTCAGAAAAATCACTTTTGTCGTCAAAAAGCTGGCGATCTTGCCCATCAACCGTCTCGATCAGCTTGTCGGATGCTTTGGCATGAACGTAATACACAACTCTGTCGGCCGTATTGTCGGGCAAATCATCGACTTCAGTCGGAAACCATTCGATAAGTTCAACATTATCCATCTGATTGCGACGGCCTCGGAGCTTGATGGCCGCCAGCATGAGCTCAGTGTAGTAATCATAGGCCGGCGTGCAATATTGCTTTATGCGCTCGGTATTGAATGTCGACCAGTCTTGCTGATAGTTATAGAAGACATCTTTGACTCTGGCATCCAGAGTTGCCTTATCCCAGGCTGGATCGGTCGCAGCCGCAGCTGCCAGATTCTTCTGTGCCTTTTTACGGATTCTGGACGAAATAGCACCGAACCAGCCAAAGTAACCTGCCGGCCCACCAACGAATGCGGCGATGCTGATAATGAATCCTATCGAGCCTAGCAACCACCACAGAACGCCGTACGCCAGAGTAAATATAACCATCAGCACAAACCCTATGGGGTTCTTCAGCTTTTTCTGCAAAAAATAACCGACGAAATGTGTCGGCAGATACCCAAGTACGACGATGATTCCGCCACCACCGCCCGAACCACCACCGGAGCCTCCACCTCCGCCCCTACCAAAACTATGGAGGAGCGATTGGACATCAAGAAGACCATTCATCAGAGTCTTTCAGCGCCAAGTTTATCTTTGGCGGCCGTTGCGACACTATCGAGCAAGCCATTAACTTCTTCGGCCTTGAGTGTGCGCTCGTAAGAGGCGAGACTAAGTCTGAAGGTAACGTGGCGGTACTCGGCACCTTCTGGCTGGTAGATATCGATGGGCGCCAACGCAAAGGTGCTGTTTATTGGTGTTTCTAAGTTATCTACGATGAAGCTAGCGAGTTCCTGATAGTTGATGGTGTCAGGGACCTTCAGCGAGATATCTTGCTCGACTTTCGGAAAGCGAGACAACGGCTGATAACTTCTCGTGCTTTGGATTTCGGCAACCCGTCCGATATCTAGCTCAAAACCTGACGTAAATGCTGGGAGTTTCAGATTTTTCCGGACACTTGCCTTGAACTCGCCAAGTTCGCCTAGTAGCGTGCCATCAGCAGTCCGAACATATGACGCACGGTCCACGTCGAACGGTGCGATGGCCGCTTTGCCAATTTCATATTTCGGTTCCCGCTCGATAGCCGGCTGAAATATCGGCTCGATACCGAATGCATTCAGAATTTCTATAAGGTACTTGCGCGCCTGGTAGTAGGATGCGCCGGCGTATTCCTTGGAGGCAACCTTGTCATCAGCCGCAAAGACGAAACTGAGCCGCTGTTCTTCCAGTGGCAAGCTGTCATCTTGCAGCATGTCTTTGTTGTGAACGGGGTTCATCTCGAACAGCGCGAACTTGTCGTATCCAGCTTTGATATTCATGTGTATTTTATCAAGCAAGCTGGGGACCAAGCTCATACGGAAATACTGTAGATCCGGGCTTAGCGCATTAGTCAACCGAAATGCGTTGTCAGGGTTTTGTCCGACTTTCTCCATCAAGTTGCCGTGGATGAAGCTGTAGGTCAGTGCTTCGTTAGCACCGGCGGCAGCTAGTATACTTCGCACCTTGCTTTTGGCTTCCAGTAGCGGGTCGCGTTCAGCCGGTACGACCACTCGCTTCGGCAGCTCCAGCGGTACATGCTGGTATCCATATAATCTACCCACTTCCTCGACAATATCTTCCGGTATCTCAATATCGGTACGCCAGAATGGCACCTGGACATGGAATTTTTTCTTGTCAGCCGGTGCGCTGACCACTTTGAATTCGACGTTTTCTAGCAGTTGGGTGATTTCTTTGACACTCAGGTGAGTGCCGAGACGTTCGTTGATAAAGTCAGCCGTAACGGTCACGCGCTGCGAATCATGCTTATGGTTTTTGTGATATTTATCACAAATCTTGCTGGCGACCTTCCCTTGTGCCAGCTGCTCGATAAGCCGGACCGCAAACGCAAGGGCGCGGTCGGTCTGCTCCGGTGACTGACCCTTATTAAAGCGTGTCACTGCATCCGTAAATAGGCCATACTTCATGCTGGTGCGCCGGATATTATACATGTCGAAGCTAGCCGCTTCGATGATAATACTCGTGGTGTTCTCGTCGACTTCGGTGTCTGCGCCACCCATCACGCCGCCCACACCGACTGCAGCCTCATCTGCCGCAATCAGGATAGTGGGTGCATCGAATTCCATCATTTTGCCGTTCAGTAGCGCCAGCTTCTCACCCTGCTTTGCCTGACGGGCAATGAGAGTTGGTGTTGTATTGCTGAGTGCTTTAACCTTGTCATAGTCATAGGCGTGCAAAGGCTGGCCGGTCAGATGCATAACATAGTTCGTGATATCAACTATCGGACTTATCGGTCGGATGCCAACTCGACTCAAGTATGTCTGCATCCAGATAGCACCGTTCTTTTGATTCGAAACATTCATTGCGACTGCCATGAAGCGCGGAACAAGCTTCGTATCTTCAACTCGCACGTCCAACGGCAAGGTCTTGCTCGCTGACAACTTCGGAGAGTCCAGATACCAGTCAGGACTCTTGAACGGCAGGTGCTGGATACCGGCGATTTCGCGGGCCACACCAAGGATACCGAAACAATCCGGGCGATGCGTGAACATTTTGTTCTCTACATCTACCACCGTGTCATTTAGGAAATATGCGTTTGCAAAATCATCACCCGGCTTCCCGTCGTGCGGATTGAGTTCCAGAATACCGCTATGGTCTTCGCTAATCGCTAACTCGCTGGCACTAGCCAGCATCCCGTTGCTGATCTTACCGCGGATCTCGCGCGCTTCAAGTGTGAATGGATCTTTATCATATGTGACAGGAACTACTGTACCTGGAGGCAGCCAGGCTACCAGCAGACCGGCGCGGACATTCGGCGCGCCGCAGACAATTTCTATCAGTCCATCACCGTTGCGCTTCACACCCTTAGTCTTACCACCATCATCGATGGTGCAGATACTCAGCTTGTCGGCATTGGGGTGTTTTTCGCAGGTCACCACCTTAGCTAGCACGATGCCTTTATATTTGTCACTCAGCTCGACAATCTCTTCAATCTCACCCAGCTGCGCCCCAATCTTCGCAATCAGCTCATCCTGCGGTACTTTGATAGCCGCATATTCTTTGACCCAATTCAGCGAGATTTTCATTTCTTCCCTCCGGGATAGTGAATATATGTATACGGCAGTACCTCTTGCGCGCCCGCTTTTCGTAAGCCATCGTCTGTTTTCAGCACAAAATTAACGTCTGGCCAGTGATCAATCAGTACCTGCCTGCAGCGTCCGCACGCATTAATCACCTCAGGCACACCGTGTATATAACGAACACTTGTAATAAGTTCTATGGGAGAATCGTACTCATTCTGAACGATTGCTAATGCTGCCATTTCAGCGCATGTGACAAAAGCATAATGTTTAAAGTTCATGGCCGTAATAATATCGCCGTTTTTTGTTCTTGCCGCACAAGCGACAGATTGTAGCGGCTCATCAAATGAGTTGTCCAGTCTTTCTAGTGCAACCTTAACAAGCTTTTTATCATCTTCTGAAATAACTTTTATGCTCATTTGAATTGCCTCAAGAAGTCTAGTTTGCCGGATTCGAAGTTGCGGACGTCTTCGATGTTCTGCTTCATCATCACCAAGCGGTCGATGCCCATGCCCCAGGCGAAACCAGTGTATTTGGTCGGGTCGATTCCACCCATCTTGAGAACGTTCGGGTGGACCATGCCACAGCCCAGCAGCTCGATCCAGCCGGACTGCGAGCAGACGCTGCAGCCACGCTTCTCACAGAACGGACAGCTGATGGCGAACTCAAAGCTCGGCTCAGTGAACGGGAAATAGAACGGCTGCGTGCGGACCTCGAGGGCCTGCCCATAATATTCCTCCAGGAAAGTTTTGAGTGTGGCGATAAGGTTGCCTACATGAATGCCATTGTCGACATAGATGCCTTCCAGCTGATAAAAGGTATGTTCGTGTCGTGCATCCAGATCTTCGTTCCGGTATACGCGGCCAGGAATGACCACGCTGATAGGAGTACCATGCTCTAGGCCCTGGCTGTATTGCTTGAGGACACGATTTTGCATAATGCTGGTGTGAGCAGGCGCAATAAGCGGCTTGCCGTCTTTATCCTTCTCCTCGACCATGAAGGTGTCGAAGATATCGCGAGCCGGGTGATCTGCCGGGAAGTTCAGCGTCTCGAACATGTGGTAGTCATCGTCGAGCTGTCGTGACTCGATAGCCGTGAAGCCCATGCGGCTAAAGATATCGAGTATCTTTGCCAGCTCGGTCATCAGCGGGTGGCGACTGCCCAATTCGCTGCTGAGCAAGCTCGGCCGTTTATCGGCAGCCGTATTCGCATCGAAGGGCGCAGTCACGTCTATCGGCGGCAGGGCCTCCGCCTGTTCTTTATGCTCTTGTATCAGCTGTTCGAGCTCGGATTTAAGCTTATTTATCTCTTGTCCGAAGGCTGCGCGTTCACCTTCTGGCAACTGCGAGATTTCACCATATAAAGCGCGGAGTTCCGGCGCCCGCAGAACTGCCGCTTTGTCGTCGGTTTCTGTTATGCGGACTTTGAGAAGTTTTTCAACTTCAGCAATCTGTGCATTCGTATAAGCCATATTCGTAAAAATTATAACAGTTTCGCTACTGATGTGACACAAGCTTTGCTTGCAAGGATACCCACTATGATGCGAAACTTGTATCGTGGCTAATTTTTCTTTTGATATCGTGAGCGATTACGACAAAGCCGAGATGAATAACGTCTTTGACCAGGTACAGCGCGAACTGCAGAATCGTTATGACTTCAAGGGTACGCCGGCAGCAGTCGAATGGCTGAACAGTGACAAGACCGGATTCAAACTGACCGGCAACGGCGATTGGCAGATCGATGCCATCCTCGATATTATCCGCAAGAAGCTGGCAGCACGAAATCAGAGTCAGAAAGTGCTTGATACCTCAGCGGAAATGACTACGAGCAATCTTAAAACAACCCAGGAGGTACCTTTTAGGCAGGGCCTCGATCAGGAAAAGGCCAAAAAGGTAACCTCCCTGATCCGCGATAAGTTTCCGAAAGTAAAAACCCAGATCCAGGGCCAAGAAGTACGCGTTACCAGCACTAGCAAGGACGATCTCCAGGCTGTGATGCAGGCTTTGCGCGCACAGGATTTTGATTTTCCGCTCGAGTTTACGAATTACCGGTAAAGCTTACGTTATACTTAAGGACATGGATGAACCGGCTGATTTGCTCGAGCAAGCCAAAGCTGTACTAAATAACAATAAACACGGAAATCACACGATTCCAAAGGGTGGGCTGTATTCTCATCAGTGGCTATGGGATAGCTGTTTTATTTCGATAGGTCTACAGAACTATGACGTTATGCGTGCAAAAAAAGAAATCCTAAGCTTGCTAAAAGGCCAATGGGCTAACGGTATGCTTCCGCATATGATTTTTGCGAGTGGGGATGAACACCCCCGAGACCCCAAGATGTGGCGCAGCTGGCTCAACCCATCAGCTCCTGACCATGTCCAAACTAGCGGCATAACGCAACCACCCGTACTCGCTGAAGCAATCGTTAGAATCGGCTCCGGCATGAAACCATCCGAACGGCGTACGTGGTTTCAGACTGTTTTTCCGGCCTTACTGGCTTATCATAACTGGCTCTATGCTGAGCGTGATCCCCACAGCGAAGGACTCGTGCTCCAGATACACCCCTGGGAGACGGGTCTTGATAATACGCCGCCGTGGATGAGCGAGCTCAGGGAACATGAACTTCCACTATGGATACGCCTTGTTGCAAAAAAACCCTTCGTAGACATTGTTACTTACTTTAGGCGCGATGCACATTATGTAAATCCAGGGCAACGTTTATCTACGTTCGAAGGACTCTCGCTCTATTACGTCCAGCGCCGTTTGAGACGCAAAAACTATGATATAGACAGAATATTGAGCCACTCACTGTTTGCTATTGAAGACATTACTTTTAACTCGATATTCGTACGAGCAAATTCACTGCTTAGGGAAATAGCTACGACCATCAAATATGAGCTTCCAAGACCATTGCGCGACAAGATGAAACAGACAGAAGAAGCACTCGACCTACTATGGGACGCCTACTCCGGGCAATACTATTCGCGCAATTTTGTAACGCATAACCTTATCAAGATTCCAAGTATTGGGACACTCCTACCCCTATACGCAGGCACGATTCCAAAAGAACGCGCAAAGCAGCTTGTAAAATTCCTGAGCGACAAAAAGACCTTTGGCGCTGACTTCCCCGTTCCCAGTGTTCCGCTCAATTCTGATTGGTTCAAGCCTCATAGCTACTGGCAGGGTCCGGTATGGATCAATACAAATTGGCTTATTATTGATGGGCTGAAGCGCTACGGTTTTGATCAGGAAGCCGAACAGCTAACTAAAACGACTTTGAGCCTGGTTGAGAAAAGCGGCTTTCATGAGTACTTCTCACCAATCGATGGCACACCGGCTGGAGCTGACAACTTCTCCTGGACTGCTGCTTTGATAATCGATCTGCTGACAGATTGATTACTGACCGTTGATATTCACCGGGACTACTGCAATCGCTTTGCCCGTCGATGGACGATATAAGATAGTGAGTTTTGCCTGGCTATAGATGAGGACCTTGTCCCCATTCTGGGCACTTGCGAATATCGATGATTGTGACTTTAGCTTCGTCGCGTCATTGACTGATGCCATTATCGGGGTCTCGTTGGCCGGTAGCTCGATTGTTCCCTTTAGCTTATTCACAATCTTCTGCTGTTCTTGCTGAGCAGCTGCCTCAGGATTTGAAAGACGTTTGATCTCTTTTTGTTGCTGGTAGTAGCGAATCCCTAAGAAACCAAGCGCAACGACAACGATAACTATCGCAACGACTTTGAGCCACGCGCGCCCCTTAAGCTTTTTCCGGGTCTTTTTGCGGGATTTCGACGTAGTCGGTGCTTGTGGTTTTGTACTCTGGTCTTCGGTGGTATCGTTTGACATCAGGCGTGTTTCCTTTACCCTCACGTTTGCATTCTATTATAGCACTAGCTTACTGGCTTTGAACCTTTAACGGTACATCTGTTGTTTGAGGATCTTTAATGCTTGTTGCTGACCAGCTAAACTGTATGTCTGCCGTAGCCGGATCCTTCAATGTTATAGTGAAACCCTTTGTGTCCAACTGATCTACTGCATACTGTACAAACTGACCATTCTTGATGTTTGCAGTCACTATCGGCGTTTGTGTATATTCCTTTGCAAAGACAACCTTAACATTCTGCTGACCGGAATGAATGGTCGCAAATCCGCCGCTGTCATTATTGAAGGTCGTGCGCCCCTGGAAAAGACTATCTCCGCTAAACGTAGCTAAGCCATTAAACAGGGCTGAATCATTAAACTGAGCCGGGCCGTTCAAGGTCAAACCACCCGCCGTAATCAGGCCGTTTACGCCAAGATTGAACGATATGACCGCATCATGTATTGTGACCGAGCCAAGCTGGTTGATTGTAATCGTGGGTTGGGTTGCACTCGACGTTTGGGAACTCGTGTTTTGTGTCGGCGCAGCGGCCTGCTGGTCTGCCGCGATTTTGGCGCTCAAACTGCTGATCTGATCAGTCAAAAGTGAAAGCCCTTCTATCTGATTAGCCTTTATCTTGTCGACAAAGAGCGTACCGTTCACATATACATCATTATGAAACACCGTATCGTTGTTGGTAGCAGCTGAAAAATCTATGAATGGAGGAGGTGCACCACTTTGGACTGGATTTGACGTGTCTGTAGTCGTACTATCCGTGACAAGCGGCGGAGCGGTGATCAGTGGCGTGCCGTTTGGTGTCGTATCAGTATTCGTTGGTGTCAGCGTCTCGGGTGCAACGTTATCATCTTGCCAACTGCGGTAATAATCAACGTCGATGGTATTCGTTAAGTTGGCTGAACCACTGATTGCCTTAACCTCCAGCCATGGTGCCATAGCGGCCGTGTTCGAGGCTGCACTGACGCCCGTTCCACACTCTGACTCATTAATTCCGTCTGAGGTGTTGTAGTCAGCAAAGAAATGAATGTCGCTGGTGCCACGCACTTCTATGCGAAGGTATGAGAAGTTCGTCGTGATGTTGCCAGAACCTACCGAACACGTCTGCACAGTCCCGACCAAGGCATTTCCGCTCGTTACCATACCGTACCAGTTTGTATTGCTACAACCGCTAGGCGCTCCAGCAGTATAGGTGGAGCAGTTCGTAAAGAATACGCCTGTGTTCGGCAAGTTGACACCCGCGCCATCTGTCCCGGGGTTATTCGCGATGTTCGCCCCAACCGTCACCACGGATCCTGTTGCATTGACCGTCATGGCAGATACCTTCAGTTTCATAGCAATTACTGGCAAGTTGGTCGTTGTGAAAATTTTGTTAGAAGTAGTTGTATTGGCAGCCAGAGTCTCAGCGCAAGCGGTCTTCGAGCTTGCGTTAAAAGCAGTGATGGCGGCAGATATACGTTCGATACCATTTGCTGCATTTTGGGAAGAAATCAAACATTGGTTCTGCGTGATTGTAGCAGTGCCAATAACGTCAGTAACGTTCAATTCGCCTCCGTTGACGGTGGTAGTCGCTCCGGAAGCACAGGCAGTCGTCGTGTTGGCATTACCACCGACATCGCCGCGCGCAAATGCATTCACCGTGCCAGCACTTAATGCTGCTGTCGTATTACAAGCAGTCGTATGCCCGACGTTAAATTCTTCACCCCAATACGAATCTTTCTGCATAAACGCGCCGGCCGTTGCGAGAGAGCCAAAGGCCGTACTCATATGGCGAACATTGAATATGCTGTTGGAGTTCAAGTTGTTGATATTAAAGACAGTCTGTCCTGCAGTCGCACTGATAGCGTTGATATTGATTGCGCTATCTACGCTTAGGCCATTGTTGATATCGGCGTAACCGTCGACCCGCAGACTGCCTACGATGGAAGTATTACCAGCGGTCAACGTACCAGCACCACCTGAGTCGCTGCCCGACTGACTACTCAGCCCAATCAGATCTAATCCACCTGAGATAAGTACTCTTGGTGTAGACGCGTAATAGACAGTTGCTTGCCTGGTTGTGCCATCATAACCACCAAGCACATACATATAGCTATTGTTACTCATAAGGAAGCTCGCGGCACCACGATTAGCTGGTAACTGGTTTGCCGCAGTCACCCAAGCGCCGAGTGTACCATCACCGTTAAATGGTGCATACCAGACATTATTCGTGGCCGTGCTACAGCTACCCGAAGCTATGGCAGAACAGCCTGCCACGACATACATATAGCCATTCGCCACAAACATGGCATGTTGGGCACGTGCCGCGGGCAACGAGTTGCAGGTTGTCGTGGCGAAACTGTTGACCGTGCCATCACCATTGATCGAAGCACAGTAGACGTTGCTAGTTACGGTCGTAGCATTACTGGCACCCCCAACAAAGTACAGATAGCCGTTGGCGTAGGTTGCGGTACCCATACCCTTGGCAACAGTCAAAGTATTGGCATTGGTATTCCATGGTCCGACAGAACCGTCGGCATACACTTTGGCATAGTAGACAGTGTTTTGTGGGGTAGCACAGGTTGCGGCGGCGGCATCGCTACAACCACCAAGCACATACATGTACCCGTTCACTACCAACACCGAAGGAGCAACTCTTGGCTGCGCCGTACCTGCAACGGCTTGCCCGATATTGTAAGTATTCGTTAGCCATACACCCGTCGAACCATCACCATTCAATTTCGCATAATATACTGTTGAATCCGAGGCTGCACCGTCAAAGCCACCGATAGCATAAACATAGCCATTAGCCTGCGTGACAGCTAATAAGCGTCTACCAGCAGGCAAGCTATTAGCGCTGTTCTGTTGGCCGCTGGCAGCCGTCCAGCTCGTACCACAGCTCGTAGCCGCTGCCGTCCCCTGACAGAACCAGTTACCGAGCGAGCCATCAGCATTGAACTTAGCATACATGACCGAGTTCAGAACGTTCGTGCCATCATAGCCACCAATGACATAGAGATAGCCATTGGCAGTCATCGTTGCAGCACCCTCATGACCAATGACGCGGTTTGTGGTATCGGTAGAAGTGGTCGCACCAATCGGCGTATTGTTCAGTTTCCAGGGCTGGAGCTCGCCGCTACCGTTACCATTAAGTACGATATTATTTGTGTAATTGTTGACATCCACACTGTTTGAGACTGGCGCAAAGGCTAGTCCTGAGGTTGCCTGCACCAGTGTCACACTATCGATATAGAGATTATCGCTCGTGGTATCTGTCTGACGTATAAAGATATTCGACGATGGACCTATGGTGCTCCCAGTTGTAAAACTACAGGTGAACTGTGTCCATGCACTGGATGTAACAGCACTGGTCAAAGTAATGTCAGGCGTTGTCGTACAGGTTGTGTCTCCAGTAGGTGTACCCAGGCTAGCCGGATTATCGTTGTGCCCAACGCTGAATGAGGCCGAGGCTCCAGCTGGACCAATCCGTGCTGAGAAAGTTAGGGCATATTGCGTATTCGGCTGGAATGGATAACGGTACTCTACCCCGTTATTTGCTGTGGTGCCAGTAACTAGTTTGAGCGAATAGGTGCCGTACTGCGCAATGTCAGTGCTGACCGCAATACTGACTCCAGTGCCGGTTGGGTTGTGAAGTGCCCAGCCATTGGTATTGCCGTTTTCAAAGCTTGGGTTAATGGTAATAAGGTTAACGAGTCCTATCCCCGAATCACTATAGGCAGTCACACTTGATGATTGTTCTAGTTGTGCACCGTCAAAAACCAGTGTGCCCGCAGCGGCCGTGGTGCGTTTGAAGTAGAAAAAGTCGTTTGGTGTAGTTGTGGTTCCGGTCGTAAATGTACAGGTGTAGCGAGTTAAACTACCCGTTGGCGTAACACCAGTTACTCCGCAGTTCGTCTGTGCTCCTCCGTTCTGTACCGTACCCATTTCATATGTGGCAGTCGAGCCGGAAGTAATGGCAGCATAGACACTCAGAGCATAGGTTGTGTTAGCTCTGAAGGGATAAACATATTTCACGCCGTCGCTAGCATTTGCTGCATTTAATACTGCCTGTAGCGACCTACTGCCAAACTGGACTGGTGTCGTCGCGCTTGAAAGTGTAGCTCCGTTTAACGCAGTCCAAGCGTTATTTATAACAGTGGACTCGAAGTTACCATCAACAAGCAGATTCTTGTTTTGGGTCGTGTTTACATTGACTATGTCAGTACCTGTAACCGTTTGAACCTGAAAACCATTGGTATTGTCAGTGGCGGGAATTGCCGTAAGCCCTCCTTGTACCGTCAAGTCAGCCCCAACAGTCGTTGCAACACCAGTCTTTGCAATCGTAATCGATGTTGCCGTACCAGTCCCAATTGACAAAGTTCCTGCCGTGGAACGATCAATCGTGTTGCCATTGACGGTTGCTGTTGTAGTAATATTTCCCTCAACTGCTAAGCTGGCCGTGCCGCTACCAGCATTTGTAATTGTTAGCGTACTGTTGGATGCGTTATTAACATCAAACGTGAAGGCCGTACCAGACTTCTGCAGCGTGGTTGTATTACTACCTAGTTTGAGAGTTCCTGATGCTGAATCAAGAGTTAAGTCGCGAGTTGCACCTACGGAGTTAAGTGTCACTGCTGCTTCATTGGCCGTCGGCCCAGTCACCTGCAAGATACTCGTTGCATTAGCCGTCTGGATATTGAGAATATCAGCGGTTGGGGAAGCGGCTGAAGTTTGTTTAACGATTGCACTGGTAATGTTGGTGGTTGGCTGTAGTGTCTGCGTCCCTGTCCAAGTTTGGTTGAGGGATAATTGCCCAAAGGCAGTGCTATCAACTCCGTCAAGCAGATCACTGTTGAATGCGTAAGGAGCTGCTGTAAATCGCACATACGGGCTCATTTCCCCATCCCCACCACAGTTCGACTGAAATGTGGTAGTGATAGTACAGCTCGAGGTATTTCCGATTTGCATGGACAACCACAGTGTATTGTTGTTGAAGTCCACGCTTCCCGGCAGGGTTGTGTTAGCGCCTAGATTGACCTGAAAAACGCCATCGGTAATCGACACACCTCCGGTACCCCCCACCAAGTAATCTTCTGTCCAGAGTAATGTTCCGCCGCCGCCAGTAACACCCGTGCCGCCGGAATATATCTTGAACTCCATGTTGTACGTCGCATTACCGATGTTAGTCAGTACTGTTTTGTTAACGATTTTTCCTTGGAAATTTATCTGTCGGTTGATGGTTGCAGAAGTTTTGGCCGGATGCAGAGCGACAAAGAATAGGGCTACCGTGACTGCGGCAAATAAAAGCTTGGATACCCCATAGGAGTTTTTGTGTTCTCTTGTCTTTATGTCAACTACCCCACAAACATGCGTTTGTTCTAACTACAAGCGTAACAGGTTTGCGAACGCTATTCAACCTCTGTTACGACATCTGTGGATTACTTTACAGGGATAGCCCTTACTTTTTACGTGATTTTGTAGGATTTTTAACTGTCGACTTGGTTTTTTTCACTGCTTTAATGTTACGCTTCTGGTCAAGAGTGCGCATGGACATAAACTTTTGTCTATCTACTGGTTTTGGTTTTTTCTCTTTGTTGCGCTTCAACCGTGGCAAGCGACGGCGCAAATGGGGCAGCGGCAAAATACGAACCATGATCCACACAATCGCTACGCCGATAATGAAAACGGCCATGAAAAACGGAAGGTTAATGTAACGTATCTTGTATTCGGCAGTTTGAAACGCGTCACTTCCGTCAAACCTATAGTCGACTTTGGCTGTATATGTACCCGGCCACATAACCCGTTTTACTTGCTGCCAGACAATCGTGTAATCGCGCGTATGCTCGGGAAGTATCAAAGAAGATTCAGGATTGATAATTCCCCTCCCGATTACATGACCATGTGGATCTATCAGCGTTACCACGCCCCGCGGTACTACATGAACATTGCCATCGTTTCGAAGTTTGATTGTGAGTTGTTTGGGCAATTCCCACCAGCTCGTGCTACCAGCGCCATTTGCAAAGTTGAGCTTATATATGTCACCGCCGACTTTATGTACGAAGAGTAGCGTTGCTGCTTGTGGGTTAAGGCCAACTGCATTACTTCCTGCAGTCGATTGTTGATTAAAGGTGATGACGATAGCACCGTAATGCCCGCCAGGGCTTAGCGTATCATCATTGATGATAGTAAATGGCACGGCTTGACTCATATGGGCCTCAATACTTACCGAGGGCTGGTCCAGCTGAACCCATTTGGCCAATCCATATTTCTGTTGATAGTTAGCAGTAAGTCCAGAAAAGGCCACGCCGCCCGTGTCGTCAAGCGCACCCATATCGACCGCCTTGAGTGTAAAAGTAACGGGGTTATCACTATTATTTGAAACACTGAAACTTTGTGGCAACGAGGATTGGCCCTGAAGAATTGTTATCTCTTGAAACGGTGGGGCAATCGTAACGCCACCTGCAGCATGAGTCTGATGCCCGAAAAGCCCAAGACACGCAGTCAATGTAACAATAAACAATACAATGCTACTGCCTAGACGCTGATTCATGGCTTTTTGGGGGCGGCTTTCGCCTTTTTCTTATAACTGCGACGACTGAGTACGAGATATACGATGAGCACTACGATCCCCAGCGGAACAAGCACAAAGACAGCTATCAACCGCCACGGTATGATCCAGAACGTCACACTGGCATCCATCGGTACGTCACGATGACCATCATCGTAGACCATAGTCAGATGGGCGGTGTATTTGCCCCAACGGAGTGTCTTTATCTGAGTAATTTTCCAGCTTAATTCTTGTTCGGGCTGACCATTTTTCAGTAACACACTGCCATTTGACACTTTGGGTTGGTAAGCCGGAAAGCCGTTTGTCCATTGTGCAGTAAATATCCGGCTGCTACCAGAAAGTATATTTCCCACCGACTCATTGATACTAATGGCATCAACCTGCTTTTTGCCCCTGTTAATAAAGATATTACCCACCGGCGCAATATGGACATTGCCGGTGTTCTTTATCTTGACGCTGAAAGCGACAGGTAGGAACTCATAGACCTTATGACTGGTAGTAAAACTGGTAATCTCGGCCTTTCTGACAGCTCCAGGAACATCGGCTTCAAGGATGACGAGTATGGCAGTGCCACCCTGGACTTTGGCCTGGCGATCGGCGGTAGGAACGGCCGTATTGGCTCG
>Ga0265327_10000959_pt1 | contig 41387 bp, 42 predicted proteins | sample 41621metaG_FD_202089 | JGI IMG/M metagenome (GOLD analysis project Ga0265327, IMG submission 202089) | Rhizosphere microbial communities from Carex aquatilis grown in University of Washington, Seatle, WA, United States - 4-16-21 metaG | ecosystem: Host-associated > Plants > Roots > Rhizosphere... | reverse complement strand
CAGATCCTCTTCCTGGTGCTGAATGCGTCCTCGCTGACGCTGCTGCCGGTGACGATCTTCATGTACCGCGCGCAGCAGGGCGCGCCGGATCCGACGCTGGTCTTCGTGCCGATCCTGCTGGCCACCAGCGCATCGACCCTGGTCGGGCTGCTGTCGGTGGCCTTCATGCAGCGGCTGCGGCTGTGGGACCCGGTGGTGCTGGCCTACCTGCTGCCCGGCGCGCTGCTTCTCGGTGGCTTCATGGCCCTGCTGGCCACGCTGTCGGCCCCGGCCCTGGCCGCACTCTCGTCGCTGCTCGGCAACCTGGTGCTGTTCGGGCTGATCGTGGCCTTCCTGCTGGTCGGCGCCTGGCGCCGGATCAAGGTCTACGAATGCTTCATCGAAGGCGCGAAGGAAGGCTTCGATGTGGCGAAGAACCTGTTGCCCTACCTGGTCGCGATGCTGTGCGCCGTGGGCGTGCTGCGGGCATCCGGCGCGCTGGAGTTGCTGCTCGAGGGGATTCGCTGGGCGGTGGCCCGCATCGGCTGGGACACGCGTTTCGTCGATGCGCTGCCGACCGCGCTGGTCAAGCCCTTCTCGGGGAGCGCGGCGCGCGCAATGCTGATCGAGACCATGAAGACGCAAGGCGTCGACAGCTTCGCGGCACGGGTCGCGGCCACGATCCAGGGCAGCACCGAGACCACTTTCTACGTCCTGGCGGTGTATTTCGGCGCGGTGGGCATCCAGCGCGCGCGGCATGCGGTGGGCTGCGCACTGCTGGCCGAGGCGGCCGGCGTGCTGGCGGCGATCGGGGTCGGCTACTGGTTCTTCAGTTGAGATAGGACACCCCCCGTGCGGCTTCGCCGCTCCCCCCTTGCAGGGGGGCGCACCCGACGGCCCGGCGAAGCCGGTTCCGTGGGTGCTCTTGAAGGGGCCAGCTTCGCGGCCGCGGATTTGCGGGCGGGCGTCGGTTTCATGCGGTGAGGGTGGCGCGCAGCGCCATGGACATTTGGGATGCCGGCCGGCTGCCCTTGCTCGATCGATGCCCTCTGCGGCGCACGAGATGCGGGTTCGGCCAAAATGGGCCTTCCCGTTTCCATCGCCTCTCCGTGACCGCTCCCGCCCACGCGCAACCACCCGCCTTTTCCACCGACGAATTCCGCGCGGCGCTGGGCATGTTCGCCACCGGCGTGACGATCGTCACCGCGCGGGCCGGCAACGGCACGCTGGTCGGACTGACCGCCAACTCCTTCAACACCGTCTCGCTCAAGCCGCCGCTGGTGCTGTGGAGCCTGGCGCGCAGCGCCGCGTCGATGGCCGCGCTGCGCACCGGATCGCACTATGCGATCAACATCCTGGCCGCCAGCCAGAAGCACCTGGCCGAGCGTTTCGCGATGAAGAACGTCGACCGCTGGGCCGATGTCGAGTTCGCCGAAGGCGTCGGCGGTGCGCCGGTGCTGGCGGGCGCAGCGGCCAGTTTCGAATGCTTCAACCGCAGCCGCTACGACGAAGGCGACCACGTGATCTTCGTCGGCGAGGTCGAGCGCTGCACCCATGCGCCGAACGCCTCGCCGCTGCTGTTCCATGGCGGGCGCTTCTACACGGAGCATCCGCTTTGAAGCTGGCCGCGCTGGTCTTCCTGTCGCTTTCGACGGCAGCTGCCGCGCAGGCGCCCGGCGCGGCAGCCAGGCCCGAGAAGAAGAACTGGTTCGACGATCCCTTCTTCAAGTTGGCTTCGGGCGCGCCCGGCTGCCCGGTGCCCGAAGGCCCGCTCTACACCGAAGAAGAGCGGCGCAGCCAGATGCATTCGCGCCTGGAGCGCGGCACCAGCTGCTGGCTGGCAGGGAAATGCGCAGACAGCAATGCCTACCGCTACGACAAGCCGCTCGCGCCGCGCGTCGAGGCCGCGCTGAAGCAGGTGCCTGGCGCGGCCCGCGGCAGCGTCTGGGTGATGATCCAGCGGCGCTGGGTCTACCTGCAGGGCTGCGTGCCGTCCAGGGAGCTGGCGCTGAAACTCGAGCAGGCGGCGCATGCGGTGCCCGATGTCGAGACGGTGGTCGACGACCTGATGGTCGGCACCCGGGGCAAGCCCGGCTACCCGCTCGCGGCGCCATGACAAATGCAGCCACGGCCGCGGCGCGAACGGCGGCCACGAAGACGAGAACAGACAAGAGCACAAGACAAGAATGATCGATCGCAAGGACCATCTCGACGCCCGCGCCACCACGCTGCTGATCGCCTGCTGCCTGTTCTGGGGCCTGCAGCAGATCCTCATCAAGACCATCGTGAGCGAAGTGCCGCCCCTGTGGCAGGCCAGCCTGCGCATGGGCGGCGCGGTGATCCTGCTGTGGCTCTGGTGCCTGTGGCGCGGCGTGCCGCTGTTCGACCGCGACGGCACGCTGGCGGCCGGACTGCTCGCGGGCGGCCTCTTCGCCGGCGAATTCGCCTGCATCTACCTCGGGCTGCAGCGCACGAGCGCTTCGCGGCTGACCGTCTTCCTCTACAGCTCGCCCTTCGTGGTGGCGCTGCTGCTGCCGCGCTTCGTGCCGTCCGAGCGCCTGCGCGGCCTGCAATGGGTCGGCCTCGGCATCGCCTTCGCGGGCGTGGTGCTGGCCTTCAGCGAGAGCCTGGGCCATAGCAGCTCGGGCCAGTTGCATGGCGACGCATTGGCCCTGGCGGCGGGCGTGCTGTGGGGCCTGACGACGCTGGCGATCCGCAGCACCCGGCTGGCGACGGCCAGCGCCGAGAAGACCTTGTTCTATCAGATCGCGGTGACCGCGCTGGTGTCGCCGCTGCTGTCGCTGCTGCTGCACGAGGACTGGAGCCTGGCCTATTCGGGCTACGCCTGGCTGTCGATCGGCCTTCAGACGGTGATCGGCGCCTTCGCGAGCTACCTGGCATGGATGTGGATCCTGCGCCACTACCCGGCGACCCGGGTGTCCTCCTTCACCTTCCTGACGCCGGTGTTCGCGCTGGTCCTCGGCGTGCTGCTGCTGTCCGAGCCGCCCACGCCGCGGCTGGTCCTGGCGCTGGCCGGCGTGGCCTTCGGCATCGTGCTGGTCAACCGGCGGCCGGCCCTGCGCGTGACCGCATGAACTACCAGCCGATCCTCGACGAGATCGATGCCCTGATCCGGCCTTCCTTCGGCCAGTGCGGCGGCGCCGTCGCCAGCTACATACCGGCGCTGGCGCGCGTCTCGCCGGCGCAGTTCGGCATCGCGCTGCGCACCTGCGACGGCGTCGAGGCCAGTGCCGGCGATGCGGCCACGCTCTTCTCGGTGCAGAGCGTGTCGAAGGTGTTCACGCTGACGCTGGCGATGCGCCGGCTCGGCGACAGGCTCTGGGAGCGCATCGGCCGCGAGCCATCGGGCAATCCCTTCAACTCGCTGGTGCAGCTGGAGAACGAGCAGGGCAAGCCGCGCAATCCCTTCATCAATGCCGGCGCGATCGCGGTGGCGGACCGGCTGGTGAGCGAAGGCTATGCCAACGCCGACCTGCTGGCGCTGATGAGCCAGTTGTGCGGCGAGCCGGTCGGCTTCGACGACGAGGTGGCGGTGTCCGAGGCGGTGACCGGCTTCCGCAACATCGCGCTGGCCAATTTCATGAAGAGCTTCGGCAAGATCGACAACGACGTGAATGCGGTGCTCGACCTGTATTTCCACCAGTGCGCGATCCGCATGAACTGCCTGCAGCTGGCGCGCGCGGCCAGCTACCTGTGCCGCGACGGCGCCCATCCCTTCGACGGCAATCCGGAGGTGGCGAGCGCGACCCAGGTGCACCGCATCAATGCGCTGATGCTGACCTGCGGCACCTACGATGCCGCGGGCGACGTGGCCTTCTCGATCGGCCTGCCCTGCAAGAGCGGGGTCGGCGGCGGCGTGATCGCGGTGGTACCCGATCGCCTCACGCTCTGCGTCTGGTCGCCGGCGCTCGATCCCACCGGCAATTCGCTGCTCGGCATGAAGGCGCTCGAGCTGTTCGCCGCGCGCACCGGCCTTTCCATTTTCTGAAGACGACCCATCCCATGACAGACATCGAAGACGAACCGATCCAGGAAGCCACCGTCTGGAGCGACGCGATCTGGACCGCCCGCGTGATCAAGAACGAGGACGACGACGGCTGGGCTGTCGCGATGACCCGCCGCGGCGAGTCGGAGCCCGCGCTGGTCGGCCCCTGGACCATGGGCCGCGACAAGAAGAATCCGAAGCCGCTCGACACCGCTGCCTTCCACACGCTGGTGAAGACCGCCAACGAGGTGCTGCGGCGGCACGAGCAGCAGTTGCATGCGAAGCTCAACAAGAGCATCAGCGTGGGCGCGGGTTCGGGGCGCATCCGCGTGTCGCTGCAGATCGTGCCCGACGAGGACAACCCGCATGCCATCCTGCGCGCGCACGACGAGTCGGGCGAGATGCTCGGCGAGGCGCGCGTGGCGCCGGACTTCAGGCTGGGCGCGGCCGGCGCCGAGGCCTGGATCGAGAGCGATTTCCAGAAGCCGCGCTGAGCGGCTCACCAACAAACAGGTCTTCTCGCCATGCCGCTACTTTCTTCGCTCCTCCTGTTCGTCCATGTGCTGGCCGCCGCCTTCTGGGTCGGCGGCATGGCGACCATGCACTTCGCGGTGCGCCCGGCGGCGGTCGCCACGCTGGAGCCGCCCCTGCGCCTGCCGCTGATGGCCGCGGCGCTGTCGCGCTTCTTCGTCGGCGTGTCGATCGCCATCGCCGTGCTGCTGGCCAGCGGCCTGCTGATGGTGGGACTGGCGGGCGGCTTCGCGCGGGTGCACTGGAGCGTGCACGCGATGCTCGCGATCGGGCTGCTGATGATGGCGCTGTTCCTGCACCTGCGCTTCGCGCCCTATCCGCGGCTGCTGCGCGCGGTCGCGGCGCGCGAGTGGCCGGTGGCGGCAGCGAATCTGAACCAGATCCGCCGGCTGGTCGTCGTGAACCTGATGCTGGGCGTGGTGGTGTTCGCGCTGGCGATTGGCGGGCGGGCGTTCTAGCGGCGGCTCCGGCAGCCGAATCGTCGAACGGGCAGAGGCAATCTCAAGCGTGCAGCGGCACCGCCGCATGCGCCACGCAGCCGTGCGCCGTGTGCTGCGGATGCTCGGCCATCAGCGCGGCGGTGACGCCGTTGGTCCAGCCGAAGCCGTCCTGCAGCGGGTATTCGCCGCCGCCGCCGCCCTTGGTGCTTTCGTGCTCGACCTGGCGCAGCGCGTATTTCTCGACCAGCTTGCCTTCGCGCTCGTAGACCGCCGCGACGGTGGCGAGCCAGCGCCTGGCGATGGTGCGCGAGAGCGCCGTCTGGCCCATGTCGGCAAAGCCGCGGATCGCCATCCATTGCAGGCTGGCCCAGCCGTTGGGCAGGTCCCATTGCTGGTCGCTCAGGTGCTCGGTGGGCGCCAGGCCGCCCGGCGCCAGCAGGCGCTGCGAGACCGCCGCGGCCAGCGCATGGGCCTGCTGCGCGTCGGCGGCGCCGACGAAGAGCGGCACCACCGATGCAGCGGTGAGGCCGCTGCGCCGTGTGCCCTGGCGCCAGTCGTGGTCGACGAAGACGCCTTCGCGCGGGTCCCAGAAGACCTCGGTGATGGCCGCCTTGCGGGCCGTCGCCAGCGCTTCGAAGCGCGAAGCGGTCTCGGCATCACCGGCCTGCGCCGCCAGCGCGGCGATCTTGGCTTCCAGCTTGTAGAGCAGGGCATTGAGATCGACCGGCAGGATGTCGGTGGTGCAGATGCTCGCCAGCGTGGCCGCGGTGGCGGCGCGCACATGCCACTTGTCGCTGCGGCCGTGGCGCGGGGCCGACTCGCGCAGCCAGCGGGTGCTGAAGTCCCAGCCCGACTCGCAGGCCGCGCGGATGTCGCGATAGACCTCGGCCGGCTCGCGCTTCGATGCGCGCACGGTGGTCACGTCCTCCAGCCAGGATTCCTCGCGCGGCGTGTCGCGCTCGTCCCAGTAGCGGTTGAGCAGCGCGCCGCCGGGCAGGCGCACCACCCGATGCGCCGCATGGCCCTCCTCGAGCTCCTCTGCGCCCTTCATCCAGTAGGCATGCTCGATGCGCAGCTGCGGCAGGAAGTCGACTTCGGAGGCCGCGCCGTATTGCTGCGCCAGCTCGACCATCAGCGCGAAGACCGGCGGCTGCGAGCGGCTCAGGTAGTAGGTGCGTGTGCCATTCGGCACATGGCCGTAGGTGTCGACCAGATAGGCGAAGTTCTCGACCATGTCGCGCAGCAGCTGCCGATGGCGCGGCTCGGTCAGGCCAAGCATGGTGAAGTACGAATCCCAGTAGTAGAGCTCGCCGAAGCGCCCGCCCGGCACCAGGTAGGGATGCGGCAATTGCAGCAGCGAGGAGGTCGGCGGATGGTCCTGAGGATGGCGCGTCAGCACCGCCCAGAGGTCTTCGATGTGGGCCGCGATCGGCTGGCCCGGCACCGAGACATAGTCGCTGCGTTCCGGCTGCAGCACCTCGAAATTGGCATGCACGAAGGCTGCGAGGTCGAAGCCGGCCTCGCCGGAGCGGGCGCGGTAGGCGGCCAGGATGGCGTCGGGCTCGATCCGCGGCGCGCAGTCGACGAAGGTCTTGCTGTCGGCAAAGACGCGCTGCGACTGCACCGCGATGAAGAGCTCCTGATAGCGATCGGCCGGGGTCAGCGTGTCCGGCGCGGGCGCTGCCGCGGCGCGCGTCGAGCGCTGCCGCGTCGTGGCGCTGGCCTGCTGCCGGCTCAAATCACGCCCTGCTCGCGCCAGGCGGCGCGTTGGCCTGCATCGATGCCCCATTCGGCCAGCACCTCGTCGGTGTGCTGGCCCAGCGCCGGCGGCGCATGGCGCAGCACCGGGGGCGTGGCCGAAAGGCGCAGCGGGCTGGCCACGCCGACGATGCGATCGATGCCGTCGCCCGCATTGCGCGGCAGCGACACGGCCAGTCCACGCGCCTTGACCTGGACGTCGTCGAAGGCCTGGCCGATGTCGTTGATCGGGCCGCAGGGCACGGCCTTGTCTTCCAGCAGCGCGATCCAGTCGGCAGTGCTGCGGGTGAGCGTGACCGCCTGCATCTGCGGGATCAGCACCTCGCGATGCTTGACGCGCAGGGTGTTGGTCGCGAAGCGTGGATCGGCGGCCCATTCGGCATGGCCGGCCGCCTCGCAGAAGCGGGCGAACTGGCCGTTGTTGCCGATCGCCAGCAGCATCGAGCCGTCGGCGGTTCGGAAGTCCTGGTAGGGCGCCAGGCTCGGATGGCTGTTGCCCTGGCGCTGCGGCGCCACGCCTGTGTTGAGGAAGGCGCTTGCCTGGTTGGCGAGGATCGCCATGCCGACGTCGAGCAGCGCCATGTCGATGTGCTGGCCGAGGCCGGTGCGATGCCGCACCTCGAGCGCCGCCAGGATCGCGCTGCTGGCGTAGACGCCGGTGAACAGGTCGGTGAGGGCCACGCCGACGCGCAGCGGACCGCCGCCGGCCTCCTCGTCGGGCCGCCCGGTGATGCTCATCATGCCGCTGGTCGCCTGGATCATCAGGTCGTAGCCGGCGCGCGTTGCATGTGGGCCGTCGTGGCCGAAGCCGGTCACGCTGCAGTAGATGAGGCGCGGATTGGCGGCCCGCAGGCTGCGCTGGTCCAGTCCGTACTGTTCGAGACCACCGGTCTTGAAGTTCTCGACCAGGATGTCGCTCTCCGCCGCCATGCGCTTCAGCAGCGCCTGGCCCTCGGGCGTGGCCATGTCGATCGTGACCGAGCGCTTGTTGCGGTTGCAGGCGGTGAAGTAGGTCGACTGGCTGGTGTCGCTGCCTTCGGCGTCCTTCAGGAAGGGTGGCCCCCAGGTGCGGGTGTCGTCACCGGTGCCGGGCCGCTCGATCTTGATGACGTCGGCGCCGAGGTCGGCCAGGATCTGGGTGCACCACGGACCGGCGAGCACCCGAGACAGGTCGAGGACCTTGAGGCCCGCGAGCGCACCTTCGTTTGCCGGCATGGGCATGTCAGTTCGCGAAGGCGGCGATGCCGGTCTGGGCGCGGCCCAGGATCAGCGCATGGATGTCATGCGTGCCTTCGTAGGTGTTGACCACCTCGAGGTTGACCAGGTGCCGGGCCACGCCGAACTCGTCGCTGATGCCGTTACCGCCCATCATGTCGCGCGCCAGGCGGGCGATGTCGAGCGCCTTGCCGCAGGAGTTGCGCTTGAGCAACGAGGTGACCTCGATCGAGGCGGTGCCCTCGTCCTTCATGCGGCCCAGGCGCAGGCAGCCCTGCAGGCCCAGCGTGATCTCGGTCTGCATGTCGGCCAGCTTCTTCTGGATCAGCTGGTTGGCGGCCAGCGGGCGGCCGAACTGCTTGCGGTCGAGCGTGTACTGGCGGGCTCGGTGCCAGCAGTCCTCGGCGGCGCCGAGGGCGCCCCACGAGATGCCGTAGCGGGCGCTGTTGAGGCAGGTGAACGGGCCCTTGAGGCCCTGCACCTCGGGGAAGGCGTTCTCTTCGGGGCAGAAGACGTTGTCGAGCACGATCTCGCCGGTGATCGAGGCGCGCAGGCCGACCTTGCCATGGATGGCCGGCGCGCTCAGGCCCTTCATGCCCTTTTCGAGCACGAAGCCGCGGATCGGGCCGACCTTGCCGCTCTCGCTGACTTCCTTGGCCCAGACCACGAAGACGTCGGCGATCGGGCTGTTGCTGATCCACATCTTGGCGCCGGTGAGCGAATAGCCGCCGGCGACCTTCCTGGCGCGGGTGACCATGCTGCCCGGGTCGGAGCCATGGTCGGGCTCGGTCAGGCCGAAGCAGCCGATCCATTCGCCGGTGGCGAGCTTGGGCAGGTACTTCTGCTTTTGCGCCTCGGTGCCGAATTCGTTGATCGGCACCATGACCAGCGAACTCTGCACGCTGGCCATCGAGCGGTAGCCCGAGTCGACGCGCTCGACCTCGCGCGCGATCAGGCCGTAACAGACGTAGTTGAGGCCGGGGCCGCCGTACTGCTCGGGGATGGTGGGCCCGAGCAGGCCCAGGGCGCCCATCTCGCGGAAGATGGCGGGGTCGGTCTCGCCGGTGCGGAAGCCCTCGATCACGCGCGGCGCGAGCCGTTCCTGGCAATAGGCATTGGCCGCATCGCGCACCATGCGCTCGTCGTCGGTCAGTTGCTGGTCGAGAAGAAGGGGGTCGTCCCATTGAAAGGCGGCGTGGGCCATCTGAAGTCTCCGATGCGGGTGTGATGCTGAAGTCGATCCGGATCGTAAGCGCGCGAGAGAGTCAGCGCAAACGACGATTCCACACCCAGTCATGCGCTTTGCGCATGTCAGTGCAGAATGCGTCCTGCGGTTTTCATAGGCAGGCCGCAGCCCGACACCATGTGACAAACGCATACCATGCGCAGAAAGATCCCTTCGACCCAGGCGCTGGTCTGCTTCGAGGCAGCGGCCCGCCACGAGAGCTACACCCGCGCCGCCCAGGAGTTGGCCCTGACCCAGAGCGCGATATCGCGGCAGGTGAGCGCGCTCGAGGACTTCCTCGGCATGGCGCTGTTCAGGCGCACCCGGCATGGGGTGGCGCTGACCGCGGCCGGCGCCGACTATGCGCGCCAGATCGCGCGCCAGCTCGACACCATGGAGCGCGACACCCTGGATGCGATGGCGCGCCAGGGCCAGGGCGGCTCGCTGCAGCTGGCGGCGGTGCCCACCTTCGCCACCCGCTGGCTGATCCCGCGCCTGCCCGGCTTCGCGGCGCGCCATCCCGACATCACGGTGCACATCGAGACGCGCACCCGGCCCTTCCTGTTCAACGACACGCCCTTCGACGCCGCCCTCTATGCCGGCACCGCGGCGCAGACGGCCAACTGGGCCGGCACCCGCTCGACCGTGCTGCTGCACGAGGACGTGGTGCCGGTCTGCAGCCCGGCCCTGATCGCCCCACGCCGGCAACTGACGCCGGCCGCGGTCGCGCGCATGCCGCTGCTGCAGCAGAGCACCCGCCCCGATGGCTGGCGCCAGTGGTTCGATGCGCAGCGCGTCGAGGCACCGCGGGCGCACAGCGGGCCGCGCTACGAGCTGTTCTCGATGATCGCGATCGCGGCGGCGCACGGCCTGGGCATGGCACTGATGCCGCGCATGCTGATCGAGCCGGAACTGGCGCGCGGCGAACTGGTCGTGGCCTGCGAGCGGCCCCTGCGCGGCGAGCGCAGCTACTTCCTGGTGGCGCCGGCGACGCAGGACGAGCGCCCGGCCCTGGCGCTGTTCCGCGAGTGGCTGCTGGCCGAGGCGACATCCAGTGTTCCAGGAATGCGCTAGCGTCCGCACCCATGCCGCTCGACTACCTGGATTTCGACTACAGCGAAGACACCGAGGGCGTCGGCGTCTTCGACGCCATGGCCAGCGCCGCGCCCGAGCGCCTGGCCGCCCTGCATGCGGAAGTTGCCCGGGTGCTGGCCTGGGCCCATGAGCACTTCCCGGATCGGCGCGGCGCGGTCGGCGAGGACGGCGACTGGGACTACGACCTGCAGGCGCTGCGCGAGGACAGCCGCAGCGAAATCCTCGAGTTCGACGAGGCCAGCGGGCGGATCGAAGTCCGACCGGGCCCGGTCGCCGGGACGCGGCACACTGTCACGCTGTCGATCAGCGGCACGCCGGATTTCTGCGCCGCCTTCAGGGCGCGCTTCGGCGCCGGCTGAGACTCCACCAACCGCAACTTCACCAGGAAGACCAAGGAGCCGCCATGGAATCACGCCCGCCCCTGCCCCCATTCACCCGGGAGACCGCGGTACAAAAGGTCCGCCTGGCCGAGGACGGCTGGAATTCGCGCGATCCGGTGCGCGTGGCCGGTGCCTACAGCGAGGACACGCGCTGGCGCAATCGCGCGGAGTTCGTGGTCGGCCGCCCGGCCGCGCAGGCCTTCCTCGAACGCAAGTGGGCGCGCGAGCTGGACTACAGGCTCATCAAGGAACTCTGGGCCTTCGCCGGCGCGCGCATCGCGGTGCGCTTCGCCTACGAATGGCACGACGACTCGGGCCACTGGTTCCGCAGCTACGGCAACGAGAACTGGGAATTCAACGACGCGGGCCTGATGGTCGTGCGCCACGCGAGCATCAACGACCTGCCGATCAAGGAAGCCGAGCGCAAGTTCGCCTGGCCGCTCGGCCGCCGGCCGGACGAACATCCGGGGCTGAGCGACCTGGGGCTCTGACCCGGCCGGGCCGCGCGCGGCTTCAGTCCCTCACCGGGCGCACCAGCAGCTTGCGACCGGCGCCCCAGCCGCTCCAGGCCATGCCCGCCGAGATCACGATCATCAGCGCGGCCGACGACTGGAAGCCGCCGGTCCAGCCGCGCAACAGCCCCGCCAGCAGCGGACCCGCCGTCGCCAGGATGTAGCCCCAGCCCTGCACCATTGCCGACAGCCGGGCGGTGACGCCGGCGTCGGGCGAGCGCAGCACGATCAGGCTCAGCGCCAGCGCGAATGCGCCGCCCTGGCCGCAGCCCAGCAGCACCGCCCAGAACCAGCGGCCGCCGAGCGGCGCGAACAGGAAGGCCAGCATCGCCACCAGGATGATCGCGGTGAAGCCCAGCGCCAGCCCGCGCTGGTCGCGGCAGCGCGCCGCGATCGACGGCGTGACCAGGCAGGTCGCGAGTTGCACCAGGATCGACAGCGCCACCACGTAGCCGGCATCGGCGCTCTCGAGGCCGCGCTCGCGCAGCATCGGCGCCAGCCAGCCCATCACGATGTAGGCCAGCGAGGACTGCAGCCCCATGAAGCAGGTCACCTGCCAGGCCAGCCGGTCGCGCCAGAGACTGCCCGCGCGGGCGCCCGCCTGGACCGGGACTGCGCGCGCCGCCAGCGCCTGCGGCGCCCACAGCAGAAGCACCAGCGCCGCCGGCAGCGCCCAGAAGGCCAGCGCCAGCGTCCAGGCGCCATCGAAGCGCTGCTCCAGCGGCACGGTGAAGGCGGCCGCGCTGGCGGCGCCGGCGCAGATGGACAGCGTGTAGAGGCCGGTCATCATCGCCGCCCGGCTCGGGAAGTCGCGCTTGACCAGGCCCGGCAGCAGCACGTTGCCGACCGCGATGCCGGCGCCGGCCATGGCCGAGGCCAGGAACAGCACAGGCACGCTGCCGGTGCCGCGCAACAGGGTGCCGAGTGTGATCAGCAGCAGCGCGCCGAGCAGCGTGCGCTCGGGGCCGAAGCGGCGCGCCAGCGCGGGCGCGGGTGCCGCGAAGACGCCCAGGCAGAACAGCGGCAGCGTGGTCAGCAGGCTGGCGCCGCGGGCCGACAGGCCGGTGTCGCGCATCACCTCCGGCAACAGCACCGACAGGCTGCCGAAGACCGGACGCAGGTTGAAGGCGATCAGGATCAGGCTGAGTCCGAGCAGGATCGCGCTCGAACGGCTGGCCTGGTGCGAGCCGGCGGCGTCGGCGGCAGTGGTGCGGGGAGCGGGTTTGGAGAGCATGCGTTTGACGGTCCAGGCTGGCGGCAGGCCACGCGCGCGACATGCGCATTGCGGCGTCCCCGGCAGGGAGGCGGTGCAGAATCCGGCTGATGAGCACCCAAGCCACGCCGCCCAGACCGCTGATTCTCCGGCATGCCGACGTACTGGTCACGATGGACGCCGCCAGGCGCGAGATCGCCGACGGCGCGGTCGTGGTGGAAGGTCCGGCCATCGCCTGGGTCGGCGCCACTGCCGAACTGCCCGCCAGCTACGCCGAAGCGCTGCGCGCCGGCCGCGCCGATGTGATCGACCTGCGCGGCCATGTGCTGCTGCCGGGGCTGGTCAACACCCATCACCACATGTACCAGAGCCTCACCCGGGCGGTGCCCGAGGCGCAGGATGCCGAGCTGTTCGGCTGGCTCACTAATCTCTACCTGCTCTGGGCCCGGCTCACGCCGGAGATGATCCGGGTGTCGACCCAGACCGCGATGGCCGAGCTGATGCTGTCGGGCTGCACCACCAGCAGCGACCACCTCTACCTGTTCCCGAACGGCGCCACCCTCGACGACTCGATCGAGGCGGCCGAGCGAATGGGCATGCGCTTCCATGCCGCGCGCGGCAGCATGAGCGTGGGCCGCAGCCAGGGCGGCCTGCCGCCGGACGAGGTGGTCGAACCCGAGGCCGCGATCCTGGCCGACAGCGAGCGGCTCATCGACCGCTGGCACGACCCCTCGCGCCATGCCATGCGCCGCATCGTGCTGGCGCCCTGCTCGCCTTTCTCGGTCTCGCGCGACCTGATGCGGCTGTCGGCCGAGCTGGCGCGCGAGCGCGGCGTCTCGCTGCACACCCACCTGGCCGAGAACGACAACGACATCGCCTACTCGCGCGAGAAGTTCGGCATGACGCCGGCCGAATACGCCGAGGACCTGGGCTGGGTCGGCCGCGACGTCTGGCATGCGCACTGCGTCAAGCTCGACCCGGCCGGCATCGCGCTGTTCGGCCGCACCGGCACAGGCGTGGCCCACTGCCCCTGCTCGAACATGCGGCTGGCCTCGGGCATCGCGCCGATCGGAGCGATGCGGCGCGCCGGCGTGCCGGTCGGCCTGGGGGTGGACGGCAGCGCCTCCAACGATGGCGCCCACATGCTCGGCGAAGCGCGCCAGGCGCTTCTTCTCCAGCGGGTCGGCTTCGGCCCGGCGGCGCTGACCGCGCGCGAGGCACTCGAGATCGCGACACTGGGCGGCGCCCGGGTGCTGGGCCGTGACGACATCGGTGCGCTGGCGCCCGGCATGTCGGCCGACCTGGCCGCCTTCGACCTGCGCGGCGTCGGCCATGCGGGCGCCGGGCACGATCCGGTCGCGGCACTGGTCTTCTGCCAGCCGGGCGCCGTTTCGCTGAACGTGGTGGATGGCCGGGTGCGCATCCGCGACGGCCGCTTCGTCGACCTGGAGCTGGCGCCGCTCTTGGCGCGCCACCGCGAGCTGGCACGCAGCTTGTATGAGCAGGCACGGCATCCGCATGCGGCCTGAGGCACACTTGCCGTCCCGGCCGGCGGGCAAGCCCACCTTTGCATCCTCCACCGGCCACGGAGCCTCCATGGAAGAACCCGAAGACTGCCACGACGAAGTCGCGATCCCGCTGCCCGAGGGCTGGCGCTTCAGCCTGCGCCTGACGCGCGGCGAGGAAGACTTCTACGGCGGCGTCTGCGAACTCCACGAGGCAGACGTGCTGCGCTGCCGGATGATGCTGTCCAACCTCGACCGCGACCGCCGGTTGGCGCTCGACAGGGTCGCGAGCCGGGTCGAGGCCTGGCTGGCCGAATGGCAGGCGCGCGACCACAGCGGCAACACGGGCTTCTCGGACCTGGCGTAGCCGGCGGCTTACGGGGCCATGCAGGGCCCTCAGTCGATGTCGCGCTGCCAGGCCGCGAAGATGCCGGCCACCAGCGCCACCACCGCCATCACCTCGAAGCCGTCGAGCGACGCCATGAAGGTCGCCTGCTGGCCGAGCAGGCGCGACAGGGTCGCCAGCGCCATCGCGTGGGCCTCGCCCATGCCATGGCCGAGCGAGGCGAAGCCGCGGGTCAATTGGTCGAGGGCCTGCGCGAAGGCCGGATTGGCCAGGCTGGTCGACTCGCTGAGCCGGGTCTCGTGCAGCGCCACCCGGTGCTGCTGGATCGAGATCGCGCTCGCCGTAGCGAAGGAGATCGCCAGCTGGCGCACCAGGTTCTTCAGCCGGTAGCCGTGCGCGAAGGCCTCTGCCTCGAAGGAGCGGAAGGTGAGATTGGCCACCGGCAGCACCACGAACAGCATCATCAATCCGCGCAGCAGCAGCGGGCCCAGCAGCTGCAGGCGGCCGACCTCGGGCGTCATCTGCGCGAACCACCAGGCAGCGCCGGCGGCGATGCCGAAGCCCGGCACGATGAGCCACTTCTTGTGGCTCACGCGGGCGGCGTACTTCAGATAGACGAAGAGCAGCAGGCCGGAGAGCATCGAGCAGAAGCCGGTGAAGTAGCCGGTGTCGCCGACGGTGAAGCCCAGGCCGCCTTCCATCAGGCGCGGCAGCAGGTAGCTGTACCCGGTCGACAGCCAGTAGTAGACGACATAGAGCGCCAGCCCGACCTGGAAGGTGCGCTGGCGCAGCGCATCGAGGCGCACCAGCGGCGCCGGATGCCGCCATTGCTGGAAGCCGAACCAGCCCAGGCCTGCCAGCGCGGCGATGCCCAGCCCGATCAGACCCGGCGAGCCCGAGAGCAGCTCGGTGTGGGTGCGCGTCAGCACCACCTGCAGCGCTGCCTGCGCCAGCGCGAAGACGCCATAGGCCAGGTAGTGCGGCTCGGTGCGCTGGTGCGGCGCGACGTCGCCGATGTCGGGCAGCGTCCACAGCGCCAACACGCCGGCAAGGAGCGCCACCGGCGCGCTGCAGAAGAACAGCGCGCGCCATTCGAAGTGCGTCACCATGAAGGCGCCCGCGATCGGCGCCAGCGCGCCGCCGAAGACGATCAGCACCATGAAGGCCCGCAACGCCCTGGCGCGCCGCTGCGGCGCGATGCCGATCTGCACCAGGATGCGGCAGGCCCCCAGCATCGGCCCGACGAAGTAGCCCTGGAAGCCGCGCGCCAGCATCAGCTCGACCGGGTTGTCGCCCAGGCCCGCGGCCACGCCGCCGAGCGCGAAGGCGAACATGCACAGCGCCAGGTAGCGCCGGTAGCCGATCCGCTCGATCCAGGCGTGCTGCTGCAGGATGCCGAGCACCGCGCCGAGCGCATAGGCGCTGGAGGCCCAGACCAGCTCGTCGGCGGTGGCGTTGATGCCGCCCGAGATGTAGCTGGCGAAGAAGGCGAACAGCGCGTTGTCGAAATAGTCGATGCCGACGATCAGCGCGATGGCCCAGGGCATCAGCGCGAGGGTGTCGAGGCCGCGCGCGGCGGGCATCGCGACGGGTGCGGATGCTGGTCCCGACAGCGCTGCCGGCGCGTTCATCCGGCGGCTCCGCGGCGGCGCGCCTCGAGGGCCGCCTCGACCGGCTCGCCCGCGAGGCGCCGGTCGACGTAGTCGATGTCGCGGCGCAGCTGCGACTGCAGCGTGGCGGCTTCCTTGAGCTCGCGCCGCACCTGGGCGATGCGGGCGTCGATGGCCTCGAGCTGGGTCGCCAGCGATTGGCGCAGCGCCTTCAGCGAAGTGCCGGACAAGCGCGGCCTGCCGCCGCCGGCCGGCTCGACGAAGGGCTGGCGCAGCATCTCGGTGATGGCCGTCAGCGAGAAGCCCAGCGAGCGCAGGCGCAGCGCGCGGGCGAGCTTGTCGAGATCGGCCGGCTCGTAGAGGCGATAGCGGCCGCCGGCGCTGCGCACCGGCACCACGATGCCGAGCTCCTCGTAGTACTTGAGGGTGCGCGGCGTGACGCCGAGGCGGGCGGCAGCGTCGCGGACGGTGAGGGTGCCGGGTTCCTGGCTCATGGTGTGGCGATTCTACTCAAACGTGAACGTTCACGTATAGGTTTGAAGCCGACATGCCGGCCGCTGCGTCGATATGATCGGCCGATCCATCCGACCCGAGCCGACCTCCATGCTGAATTCCCTGACGCCCTTCCTCCTGCACTGGGCCATCACCGCCCTCTCGCTCTGGGTCGCGAGCCACATCTTCCGCGGACTGAAGTTCGAGAGCACGTCGGCCCTGGTCGTCTCGGCACTGCTGCTGGGCCTGGCCAACGCGATCGTCAAGCCGCTGCTGATCGTGCTGACGCTGCCGCTGACGCTGGTCACCTTCGGACTCTTCCTGCTGGTCATCAACGCACTGATGATCCTGCTGGTGTCGGCCCTGGTGCGCGGCTTCAAGGTGTCGGGCTTCTGGACCGCGCTGTTCGCGAGCATCTTCATCTCGCTGCTGAGCGTCTGCCTCGGCGCGCTGGTCGACACCAGCGGGCCGGACCCGATCCAGATGCCCTCCAGCGGCAACTGGCTCTAGCGACAAGCCCGCGCGTCAGCTCGGCTGCAGCCGCCGCGCGGCCGCATGGCGCGCGGCGAAGGCCACGTACCAGTCGAGGCAGCCGGGATTGGCCATCGCCTCGCGATTCAGCACCTTCTCGATCGGCTGGCCCAGCAGCAGCTTCTTGATCGGCAGTTCCTGTTTCTTGCCCGACAGCGTGCGCGGGATCTCGGCCACCGCGAAGACCTCGTCGGGCACGAAGCGCGGCGAGAGCGAACTCCGTATCGCCTGGGCGATGCGCCCGCGCAGCGCGTCGTCCAGCTCGACGCCCGGGCGCAGCACCACGAACAGCGGCATGTAGCTCTCGCGCCCGAGGAATTCGAGGTCGACCACCATCGAATCGATCACCTCCGGCAGGCCCTCGACCGCGCTGTAGATCTCGCTGGTGCCCATGCGCAGGCCCTGGCGGTTGATGGTGGCGTCGCTGCGGCCGTAGATGACGCAGCCGCCGTCGGCGCCGACGCGCAGCCAGTCGCCATGGCGCCAGACGCCCGGGTAGGTGTCGAAGTAGCTCGACAGCAGGCGCGCGTTGCCCGGGTCGTTCCAGAAATAGATCGGCATCGAGGGGATGGGCTTGACGCAGACCAGCTCGCCGACCTCGCCGATCACCGGCTGGCCGGCCTCGTTCCAGGCCTCGACCGCGGCGCCGAGCTGGCGGCACTGCATCTGGCCCGGCACCTCGGGCAGCTCGCGGTTGCCGCCGACGAAGGCGCCGCAGAAGTCGGTGCCGCCTGAAATGTTGCACCACCAGACCGAGGGCGCGCCGGCGGCGAGCAGCTGCGCCGTGCCCCAGCGCTGCACCTCCTCGGCCAGGGGCGAGCCGGTGCTGCCGAGTGCGCGCAGCCGCGACATGTCGCCGCAATCGGCCACCACCAGGCCGGCCTTCATGCAGTTCGAGAAAAAGGCCGCGCCGGCGCCGAAGAAGGTCACGCGGTGGCGCGCCACGAAGCGCCACAGCACGCCCCAGTCGGGCTTGTCCTTGCTGCCCGCGGGATTGCCGTCGTAGATGCAGATGGTGGCGCCGAAAGCCAGGCCGGCGAGTTGCGAGTTCCACATCACCCAGCCGGTCGAGCTGTACCAGTGGTAGCGCTCGCCGAAGTTGTTGGGCTGGTAGCTGGCCCCGACGTCGTTGTGCAGGCCGCAGGCATACATGTTGACCACGACGCCGCCATGGCCGTGCACGATCGGCTTGGGCAGGCCGGTGGTGCCGCTCGAATAGAGGATCCAGAGCGGATGGTCGAAGGGCAGCCAGTCGGGCTCGAAGGCGGCCACCGCGGCATCGTCGCGCCGCACCGCTTCGTTCCAGTCGATCGCATCGGCCAGCGGCTGCGCGGCGAAGGGGGTCTTCAGCAGCAGCAGGTGGCGCACGCTCGGCAGCGCGGCGCGCAACTCGGCGACCACGGCGCTGCGGTCCAGCGACTTGGCGCCGTAGTGCACGCCGTCCGCCGCGATCAGCAGGACCGGCTCGATCTGGCGAAAGCGGTCGACCACTGCGGCGGTTCCCATGTCGGGCGCGCAGACGCTCCAGACCGCGCCGATGCTCGCGCAGGCCAGGAAGGCGACCATGGTCTCCGGCACGTTGGGCAGGTAGGCAGCGACCCGGTCGCCGCGGCGCACGCCCAGTTCGCGCAGCCGGATCGCGCAGGACGCAACCTGCCGGCGCAGCTCGGGCCAGGCCATCTCGCGCACCTCGCCGAGTTCGTTGTCGCTGATGATGGCGGGCATGCCGGCCGCTTGCGCCGGCCCGACATGGCGCAGCACCTCGCGCGCGTAGTTGGCCTGGGCGCCGGGGAACCATTCGGCGCCGGGCATCCGTTCCTGGCCCAGTACCGCGCGGGCCGGCGTCGGCGACTGCATGCGGTGGTAGTCCCAGATGCTCTGCCAGAAGGCCGGCAGGTCGCTGACCGACCAGCGCCACAGCGCGTCGTAGGACTCGAAGGAAAGACCGCGCTCCGCCTGGAGCCAGCGGCGGTAGAGCGTGATCTGCGGGACGAATGGGGCGGCGGCGGTGGCGTTCACGCCCGAAGCCTACCGCGCCGGCGCGCGGAATTCCAAGCAGGAAGCGTTCAGATCTCGATCCGTCGCAGGCCTTCGACTACATTTTCTTGTCCTCTGATCGGAAAATTCATGGCATCCGCGTTACTTTTTCTGGCTATGGGCTTTGGCGCCCGGATTCGACGCGCGTTGCTCCTGCTGGCGCTGCTGCTGGTCGCCGCGTCGGCCGGCGCCCAGGAGGCGGAGCCGCCGGTCGGCGCCCACCTGCGGGTCTGGAACCGGGAGGTCTTCGTCTTCCGCACGCCGATGTTCGGGCTCTCGCCGGAGCTGCGCGCGGCCCGGGCCCGCGAACGCATCGGCGCGCTGCCGGCGCAGCGGCTGGGGCTGCCGATCGACGTGGCCAGCTTCGAGCACGACGGCGTGCCCGGCTACGCGATCATGCTCGACGGAGAAACCCTGTTCTCGGTCTTCGCCGACGACACCGAGCCCGGCGATCCGCCGCTGGCCGAAGTCGCGACCCGGGCCGGCAACGCCCTGCACCAGGCCCTGCTGGCTCGCGCGGAGCAGGCGTCGCTGCGACTGTTGCTGAGCTCATTGGGCTGGATCGCGCTGGCCACGCTGGTGCTGGCGCTGGTGATCGCGGCGCTGCGCTGGGTGGCCATGCGCATCGGCGTGCGCACCCGCGCGCTGCGCATCCGCGTCAAGACACGCGCCCTCTTCGACTGGCGCCGCATGCTGGTGACCGCGATCATCTATTCGATCCGCTGGCTGCGCATCGGGCTGGTGCTGGTCGCCGCCTATGTCTGGCTGGCATTCGTGCTGACCCGCTTCCCCTACACCCGCCCCTGGGGCGACCAGCTTGGCGAATCGCTCTATTCGCTGGTGGGACGGCTGCTGCTGGACATGCTGCACGCGCTGCCCGACCTGGCGATCGTGGCGGCGATCTTCGTGCTGGCGCACCTGGCGGTGCGCGGCCTGCACGCCCTCTTCAATGCGGCGCACGCGAGCGGCGCCAAGGTCGCTGCGCTGCAGGCCGACACCATCGGCGCCACCCGGCGCCTGACAGCGGTGCTGGTCTGGGTGCTGGCGCTGGTGGTGGCCTACCCCTTCATCCCTGGTTCCAATTCCGATGCCTTCAAGGGCCTCAGCGTGTTCTTCGGCGTGCTGGTCACGCTGGGTTCGTCGGGGCTGGTGTCGCAGATCATGGGCGGCTTCGTGCTGATCTATTCGCGGGCGCTGCGGCCCGGCGACTATGTGCAGATCGGCGAATCCGAAGGCTATGTGGTGGAGCTCGGCTCGCTGTCGACCAAGCTGCGCAACCGGCTGGACCAGGAGGTCACGCTGCCGAATTCGGTGGTGATCGGCTCGCGCATCCTCAACCTCAGCGACACCACCAAGGCATCGGGCATCGCGCTCGCGACGTCGGTGACGATCGGCTACGACGCACCCTGGCGCCAGGTGCACGCGATGCTGGAGATGGCCGCATCGCGCACCGGCGAGCTGCTGCTGCAGCCGCCACCGATGGTGCGCCAGGTGGCGCTGCAGGACTTCTACGTCGAGTACGAGCTGAACGTCTTCATGCGCAACGGCGCCGGCAAGTACGACGTGCTGAGCATCCTGCACGGCCACATCCAGGACGTCTTCAACGAATTCGGCGTGCAGATCATGTCGCCGCACTTCGTGCTGCAGCCGGCGGCTTCGGTGGTGGTGCCTAAGGAGGGGTGGAGGCCACCGCCGGCAGCTTGAACAGGCTGGTGGCTTCCAGGTCGAGCACCGGCAGCCCCCGCTGGTTGAACAACCGCCAGCGCCAGCGCAGGATGCCCAGCGTGGGCCGCTTCTCGGAGCGCCGCGCTTCGATCACCTCGGCTTCCAGCCGCAGGCTGTCGCCGGGGCGCACCGGGTTCGGCCACTTGACGTACTGCAGGCCCGGCGAGGCGAATGATTCGGAGCCGGCGAGCGCCGCATCGGTGACCAGGCGCATGGCGATGCCGCAGGTGTGCCAGCCGCTGGCGATCAGGCCGCCGAAGGGGCCTTCGGCGGCGGCTTCCGCATCGGTGTGGAACCACTGCGGGTCGTAGGAGCGGGCGAAAGCGAGCAATTCCGCCTCGGTCAGCAGGTAGGGGCCGGCCTCGATGATCCGGCCTTCGTGGAAATCGGCGAACTTCATCGCGCTGCCCCGTCCTGTCGAGAACGAACGAACGATGCCTGATCGGCCCGTCGCTCTGGATGGTCAATAGGTCTCGAGGTGCAGCCGCCCCTCGCGCTTGAGGCCGGCGCCCAGCTGGTCCCAGTCGAGGCCGGCTTCGACCGCCACGTCGCGCAGCGCCAGCACCACGCCTTCCTCCATGCTCTTCAGGCCGCAGACGTAGAAGTGGGTCTGCCCGTCCTTGAGCAGCTCCGCCAGGTCGGCGGCTCGCTCGCGCATCATGTCCTGCACATAGCGCTTGGGCTGGCCCGGCGTGCGCGAGAAGGCGAAGTTGATGTCGATGAAATCCTTCGGCAGGGTCTGCAGCGGACCGAAGTAGGGCAGCTCCTGCTGGGTGCGGGCGCCGAAGAAGAGCAGCAGCTTGCCGCCCTCGAACTTGCCGCTCTTGCGCAGTCGCCGGCGCCATTCGGTCATGGCACGCATCGGCGCGCTGCCGGTGCCGGTGCAGATCATCACGATGTGCGACTTCGGATGGTTGGGCATCAGGAAGGACGCGCCGAAGGGACCGATCACCTGCACCTTGTCGCCCACCTTGAGGTCGCAGACGTAGTTGCTCGCGACGCCGCGCACCGGCTTGCCCTGGTGATCTTCAAGCACTCGCTTCACGGTGAGCGAGACGTTGTTGTAGCCGGGCCGCTCGCCGTTGCGCGGGCTGGCGATCGAGTACTGGCGCGCGAAGTGCGGCTTGCCGTTGGCGTCGGTGCCCGGCGGGATGATGCCTATCGACTGGCCTTCGAGCACCGGGAAGGGCATGGCGCCGAAGTCGAGCACGATGTGGTGCGTCTGGTTCTCGTAGCCGGCCTCGGTGCAGTTGAAGTTGCCGACCACGGTGGCGGTGGTGGGGTTCTTCGGCGGATGCAGGTTGGTGTAGGCGTGGGCCGCCGACCAGGGCGGCGTGGTGGCCCCGTACTGGGCCGAGTTGAAGACCGCCTCGCCCGGCGCGACGGCCGGCTGGGGCGGCGCAGCGGGCACCTGCAGCGGCGCTTCGGCGCTGGCGCCGCCGACCTCGGCCTCGATCTGCTCCGGCGTGAGTTCGGCCGGCAGTTCGTCCCAGGTCAGCTGCTCCTCGATCGAATAGGCGCGCACCACCGGCATGGTGCGCCAGTTGTCGATCGAGCCGGTCGGGCACGGCGAGATGCAGGCCATGCAGCTGTTGCACACATCGGCGCGCACCACGTAGTTGCGGTCGTCATGCGTGATCGCACCGACCGGGCAGGTGGCTTCGCAGGTGTTGCAGCGAATGCAGATCTCCGGGTCGATCAGGTGCTGATTGATGACCCCGTGTTCAACGGCCATGTCCATCGTTGTTCTCCTGTCGCGGACATCTCGTGTCCGCGACGATTGTGCCGCCCAAGGCCGCGCGCCGCGCAGGCCCCTTCGTGAAACACCGCGGAACCGGCTTTGCCGGGCCGCTGGTGTTGCCCCCTGAAAGGGGATGCCCGAGCTACACGCAGTGAGCGAGGCTGGGGGTCAGCCAAATCTCACATATTCGAAGTCGACGGGCTGGCGGTTGATGCCCATGACGGGCGGCGCGATCCAGCCCGCGAACTTGCCCGGATCGACCACGCGGCCCATCAACGATGCGACGAAGGCGAAGTCTTCCGGCGTCGGCAGCCACTCGTTCTTCCGCGCAGTCCATTCCTGCTCGTTGACCACGCGGCCCTCAGGCGACATCTTGATGCCGGCGAGCGCGCCGATCTGGCGGTTGAAGGCCTTGTGCGGCACCACCAGGCGGGTCGGGACGCCAGCCTTCTCGAGCACCTTGTTCCAGCGCTGCACGCCGGCCACCGAGTCCTTGATGAAGTCGTCGCGCAGCACTTCGTTGAGCGCGTTGAGCATCGGCACTTCCTTCTCGAGCAGCTGGCCGTCGACCACTTCCAGCACCTTGTAGGTCTGGCCCTTGAGCACGTGGTCGTCGGTGCGCTTGCCTTCCTCGTAGCGGCCCTTCAGGCCCGAGCTGTAGAAGGTGGCGGCATTGCTCGACTGGTCGGCGCCGAACAGGTCGATGGTCACGCTGTAGTGGAAGTTGAGATAGCGCTGGATGGTGCCCAGGTCGATGGCGCCGGCGGCGCGCACCTTCTGCGGGTCATCCGTCTTCTGCTCATTCATCACCTGTGCGGTGCGCTGCAGCACGCGCGAGACGCCGCTCTCGCCCACGAACATGTGGTGCGCCTCTTCGGTCAGCATGAACTTGGTGGTGCGCGCCAGCGGATCGAAAGCGCTCTCGGCCAGCGCCGACAGCTGGAACTTGCCGTCGCGGTCGGTGAAGTAGGTGAACATGAAGAAGGCCAGCCAGTCGGGCGTCTTCTCGTTGAAGGCGCCGAGGATGCGCGGGTTGTCCTGGTCGCCGGACTGGCGCTGCAGCAGCGCCTCGGCCTCTTCGCGCCCGTCGCGGCCGAAATGCTTGTGCAGCAGGTAGACCATGGCCCACAGGTGGCGGCCCTCTTCCACGTTGATCTGGTAGAGGTTGCGCAGGTCGTACATCGAAGGCGCGGTCAGGCCCAGGTGGCGCTGCTGCTCGACCGAGGCCGGCTCGGTGTCGCCTTGGGTGACGATGATGCGGCGCAGGTTGGCGCGATGCTCGCCAGGGACGTCCTGCCAGGCGCGCTCGCCCTTGTGGTCGCCGAAGTGGATCTCGCGGTTCGCGTCGCCCGGGTTCAGGAAGATGCCCCAGCGGTAGTCGCGCATCTTCACGTGGCCGAACTGGGCCCAGCCCTGTGGGTCGACGCTCACCGCGGTGCGCAGGTAGACCTCGTAGGCGGTCGAACCGTCGGGCCCGACATCGTCCCACCAGTTGACGAAGTTCGGCTGCCAGCCTTCGAGTGCGCGCTGCAGCGTGCGGTCCTCGCCGAGGTTGACGTTGTTGGGGATCTTCTCGCTGTAGTTGATCGTGCTCATGGTGTGTCCTTGTTCATCATCAAACGCGGTTCATGTCGAAGCCGGCCTTCTCGCCGGTGCCGTAGACCTTGAGGGCGCCCTTCTCGCCGACGGCGTTCGGGCGGTTGAAGATCCAGTTCTGCCAGGCGGTGAGCCGGCCGAAGATGCGGGTCGCCATGTTCTCCTTGCTGGCGAAACGCAGGTTGGCTTCGAGGCCGGTCAGCGCGTCGGGCGACATCGCGGCGCGCTCCTCGATGGCGATGCGGATCTCGTCTTCCCAGTCGATGTCGTCGGGCGCCATCGTGACCAGGCCGAGCTGCAAGGCCTCGTCGGCATCGAGCGCCTTGCCGGCGGCGCCGCGCGCGGCTTCCATCGGCGCCGCCTCTTCATAGAAGCGCCGCTGCAGGCGGCTCTGGTCGTTGACCATCGGGAAGAAGCCGAAGTTGAATTCGTTCAACGTGAGCTTCGGCGCCTTCGCAGCATCGTCGGGCAGCGCCAGCATGTAGACGCGGTCGGCGGCGAAGGCGATCTCGGCCAGGGTGCCGGCGAAGCACGAACCCGATTCGATCAGCGCGAACAGGCTGCGCGACGAGACATCCAGGCGCGCCAGCGTGCGGCGCAGCAGGCCGATGGTCTCGCGCACCAGCCAGTGGTCCTTGTGCGCCAGCATGACTGCGTCGCTGGCGAGCACGTCCTTGACGTCGCCTTCGGTCTTCAGCAGCCAGGTGCCGATGTCCAGCTCGTTGGTGCGCATGTTGAGGATGGCGTCGTCGAGCTGGCGCGCCATCGCGAGCGGCCACCAGGCGGCACCTGCCGCCTCGATGCCCGCGACGTCGCCCGGCTGCGCGCCCGTCGGTGCCTTCACGGTGAAGGTGGCGGTGCGGCGGCTGCGGTCGATGTCGACGTTGACGTGGGCATAGCGCAGGCTGTCGGCAGCCTCTTCGCGCTCGATGCGCGCCAGGCTCACGCCCTTGCCGTTGGCGGGACGATCGCTGGCTTCGGCGAGCCGGGCGGCGCGCTCCTGCACCGCGGCGGCGAACTGCGCCGGCTTGGCGATCGCGTCGACCAGCCGCCAGTCGACCGCGCGCTGGCCGCGCACGCCTTCTACGCTGGTGCAGAAGATGTCGGCCAGATCGTGGCGCACATGGCGCTTGTCGGTCACGCGGGTCAGGCCGCCGGTGCCCGGCAGCACGCCCAGCAGCGGCACCTCGGGCAGCGAGACAGAAGAGGAACGGTCGTCCACCAGCACGATCTCGTCGCAGGCCAGCGCCAGTTCGTAGCCGCCGCCGGCGCAGGCCCCGTTGACCGCGGCGACGAACTTGAGGCCCGAATGCTTCGACGAATCCTCGATGCCATTGCGGGTCTCGTTGGTGAACTTGCAGAAGTTGACCTTCCAGGCGTGGCTGGAAACGCCCAGCATGAAGATGTTGGCGCCGGAGCAGAAGATGCGGTCCTTGGCGCTGGTGACGATCACCGAGCGCACTTCCGGATGCTCGAAGCGCACCCGGTTCAGCGCGTCGTGCAGTTCGACGTCGACGCCCAGGTCGTAGCTGTTGAGCTTGAGCTTGTAGCCGGGGCGGATGCCGCCGTCTTCGGCGATGTCGAGCGACAGGCGCGCGACCGGCCCTTCGACGTTGAGCTTCCAGTGGCGGTACTGGCTGGGTTCCGTGCGGTAGTCGACGCGGAGGGCGGGGGTGCTGCTGTCGGTCATGCGGGTCTCCTGTGGTTCGTGGGCAGGGCGACACAAGAACAATAATGCATTGATCGATCGCCGGAACATGCATCATGCTGCATGTTTGGGGTCGCGTCAACTGCTCGAGGACTTTTTTACAGATGGGGCACGAAGGTCCTCAGGCCCCGACCTGCATCCTTTCGCGTACCGCGCTTCGCAGTCGCTCGAAGCTCGCGGGCAGCCCCTGGCCGGTGGTGTCGACACTCAGGTCGGCCTTGGAATAGAAGGCTGCGCGGCCGCTCAGGATGCGGCGCAGGTCGTCCATCGCTTCCTTGCTGGCGGCCATCGGCCGGGTGTCGCCCTGCGCCGCCACTCGGCCCATGTGTTCTTCGGGCGCGGCCTGCAGCCAGACGGTCGTGCAGTGGGCCAGCAGCTGGTTGAAGGTGGCCGGGTCGGAGACGATGCCGCCCGGCGTCGCGATCACCACCTCGCCGTAGATCTGCACCGTCTCCTCGAGGGCGCGGCGTTCGTAGCGGCGGTAGGCATTGGTGCCGTAGAGGTCGTGGATCTCGCGCACGCTGCAGCCGGCGATCTTCTCGATCTCGCGGCTCAGCTCGATGAAGGGCACGTCCAGGTCGTCGGCCAGCATCTGGCCCAGCGAGGACTTGCCGGCGCCGCGCAGGCCGATCAGCGCGATGCGGCGGCTGCGTGCGGGGTCGCCGGCGGCGGTGCCGAGCAACTCGCCCAGCGCGATGCGCGCACGCCGCAGGTCGGCCTCGCCGCGGTCTTCCAGCAGCTCGCGGATCAGCAGCCATTCGGGCGACAGCGTCGTCACGTCGCCGACCAGCTCGGCCAGCGAGCACTGCAGCGCTCCGGCGACCTGGTGCAGCACCAGGATCGACGCATTGCCGATGCCGTATTCGAGGTTGGCGAGATGGCGCTCCGACACCTCGGCCGCCTGCGCGACCGCCTTGCGGGTCAGGCCGCGCCGGGCGCGCAGATTGCGCACCCGCTCGCCCAGCGCCGCCAGGAGCGGGTTCTTCGCTTCCTCGTCAGGCGGCGCGGCGGTTTCGTGGGAGACGGGGAGCACCGCCTCCTCGGCTTGCTGGTTCATGGAAAAGCTTTCGCTGGCCGCTGTCCGGCTCAGGGTTAACACCAAACATGCATTATATTGCTTGACACTCGCAAGGTCGATGCTTATGGTTCATGCACAAGCAAGATACTGCACACGGCCTGTTGCTGCAAGTCAACCCCACACGGATCCACGCGCCCATGTCCAAAGACAGCTTCCATCAACTCGTTGCGGGAATCGCCGGCGCGATCGCCGGACGCCCGCTCGACCAAGACCTCGATCGCTGGCTCAACGACCAGCACGGTGCAGCCAGCCCGACATTCCAGCAGCTCAGGCAGGCCTGCATCGATGGCGTGGCGGAGGGCTGGCTGTGCAACCGGGAAGGCGGCGGCATCCGCTACGGCCGGGTCTTCAAGGCAGAAGATGCGCTCGGCCGCTTCTCGGTGGACGTGGTCGACATGCGCGACATCGCCGGGCCGCACCACACGCATCCGGGCGGCGAGATCGACCTGATCATGCCGCTGGAAGGCGATGCGACCTTCGACGGACGGCCGGCGGGCTGGTGCGTCTACCCGCCCGGCAGCGCCCACCACCCCACCGTCGCGCAGGGCCGCGCGCTGGTGCTCTACCTGCTGCCGGAAGGCCAGATCCAGTTCACCCAATGAAGGCGGCGGGCGGCAAGCCGGCATGCACCGAGAACCGAGGAGACCCCACATGACCCTTCCCGACACCTTCAACTTCGCCGAGCACCTCTTCGCGCTCAATCGCGGCCGCGCCGGCAAGACCGCCTACATCGATGACCGCGGCCCGCTCGGCTATGGCGAGCTGGAGGACCGCGCCCGACGCCTGGCCGCGGCACTGCTCGCGAGCGGCGTGCGCCGCGAGGACCGCGCACTGCTTCTGATGCTCGACAGCAGCGACTGGCCGGTGTGCTTCCTGGGCTGCCTCTATGCCGGGGTGGTACCGGTGGCGGTCAACACGCTGCTGACCGCCGACGACTACGCCTACATGCTCGACCACAGTGGGGCGAGAGCGGCCCTGGTCTCGGGCGCGCTGCTGCCGGTGCTCCAGGAGGCGATGGCCAAGGCGCCGAACCCGGTGCGCGCAGTCTTCGTCTCGCAGCCGACCGGCCCGCTGCCGGACGGCGCGCAGGCGCTCGACGGCGCGATCGCCTCGAACCAGGCCTTGCCGGCACCCGCACCCACCACGCCGCGCGACCATGCCTTCTGGCTGTATTCGTCCGGCTCCACCGGCAAGCCCAAGGGCACCGTGCATTCGCACGCCAATCCGTGGTGGACCGCCGAGCTCTACGGCAAGCCGGTGCTCCAGCTGACCGAGGACGATGTCTGCTTCTCGGCCGCCAAGATGTACTTCGCCTACGGGCTGGGCAACGCGCTGACCTTCCCGCTGTCGGTGGGCGCGACGGTGCTGTTGATGGCCGAGCGCCCGACGCCCGACGCGACCTTCAGGCGCTGGACCGGCCAGCACAAGCCGACCGTCTTCTTCGGCGCGCCCACCGGCTTCGCCGGCATGCTGGCCTCGCCCGGCCTGCCGGCGCGCGAAGCCGTGGCGCTGCGCATGTGCTCGTCGGCCGGCGAGGCGCTGCCGGGCGAGATCGCGCAGCGCTTCCGCCAGCATTTCGGCTGCGACATCGTCGACGGCATCGGCTCGACCGAGATGCTGCACATCTTCATCTCCAACCGGCCCGACGACATCCGCTACGGCACCACCGGCAAGCCGGTCGATGGCTACGAGATCGAGCTGCGCGGCGAGGATGGCCGGCCGGTCGGTACCGGCGAAGTGGGCGACCTCTACATCAAGGGGCCGAGCAGCGCCCTCATGTACTGGGCCAATCCCGAGAAGACCAGCGACACCTTCCGCGACGGCTGGACCAAGAGCGGCGACAAGTACTCGCGAGACGCCGACGGCTACTACACCTACGCCGGCCGCAGCGACGACATGCTCAAGGTGAGCGGCATCTACGTCTCGCCCTTCGAGGTCGAGGCCACGCTGATGCAGCATCCGGCGGTGCTCGAGGCCGCCGTGATCGGCAAGGAAGACGCGGACGGCCTCACCAAGACCAAGGCCTACGTGGTGCGCAAGGAAGGCAGGCAGGTCGACGAGGACGAGCTCAAGGCTTTCGTCAAGGAGCGCCTCGCGCCCTACAAGTACCCGCGTTTCATCGAATTCGTCGACGAGCTGCCCAAGACGGCCACCGGCAAGATCCAGCGCTTCCGCCTGCGCGAGCGCGAGCGCCCATGAGCAGGCCGACCCGATTCGCCGCCATCGACTGGCGGGGCCGGGAGGTGCGCATCGAATACCTGCGCATCGCGCCGGAGCGGCATTCGGCGCCGCTGGTGGTCTTCCTGCACGAGGGCCTGGGATCGATCGCGATGTGGAAGGACTTCCCCGAGCGGCTCTGCGAGGCCGGCGGCTTTCGCGGCCTGGTCTTCTCGCGACCCGGCTACGGCCGCTCGACGCCGCGCGCGGCCGACGAGACCTGGGACGTGGACTTCATGCACCGCCAGGCCCACGAGGTGCTGCCGGCCTTCTTCGCCGCGCTGGGCATCGACGAGCAGCCATGGCTCTTCGGCCACAGCGACGGCGGCTCGATCTCGCTGCTCTACGCCGCGCGCTTTCCCGATCGGGTCGCCGGCCTGGTGGTGCTGGCGCCGCACATCTTCGTGGAGGACATCACGGTCGCCAACATCGAACTGGCGCGCAGCGCCTACATCGAGACCGACCTGCGGGCCAGGCTCGGCCGCTACCACGACGATCCGGATTCGGCCTTCTGGGGCTGGAACCGCATCTGGCTGCATCCGCCCTTCCGCCAGTGGAACATCGAGGCCGAGCTGGATGCCATCCGTTGCCCGGTCCTTGCGATGCAGGGCCTGGAGGATGGATACGGCACGCTGGAGCAGATCCGCGGCATCGCCCGCCGGGTGCCGGGCACGCGCCTGCTGGAGATCCCCGGGTGCGGGCATTCCCCGCATCGCGATCAGCCTGAAACCGCGATAGTTGCGACCGCCGGATTCATCCGGGCCGATGGCGCACCCTGACTCCGCTACCGAAGGGAATGCGGGACCCTGGGGGAAACGCTTACTTGAGTCATAAATAGTTTAGTTTTAAAGTATCCACAACCAAGAGGAGATCTCCATGAGCCAACGCGTAGCCCGCACCACCCTGACCGCCCTGGCGCTGGCATGCATCGCCACGCTGGGCCACGCCCAGCAGGCCAAGCTGAAGGTCGGCCTGATGCTGCCCTACAGCGGCACCTATGCGGCGCTCGGGGTCGCGATCGAGAACGGCTTCAAGCTGCGTCTCGACGAGCAGGGCGGCAAGCTCGGCGGGCGCGAGATCGAATTCGTCAAGGTCGACGACGAGTCGGATCCGGCCAAGGCCACCGACAACGTCAACAAGCTCATCAAGCGCGACAACGTCGACGTGATCGTCGGCACGGTGCATTCCGGCGTGACCATCGCGATGGCCAAGGCCGCCAAGGAAAGCGGCACGGTGCTGATCGTGCCGAACGGCGGCGCCGACGCGGTCACCGGGCCGATGTGCGCGCAGAACATCTTCCGCAGTTCGTTCTCGAACTGGCAGCCGGCCTACGCCATGGGCGAGGTCGCGGGCAAGCAGGGCAAGAAGAAGGCCATCACCATCACCTGGAAGTACGCGGCCGGCGACGAGTCGGTGGCCGGCTTCAAGGAGGGCTTCGAGAAGGCCGGCGGCAAGGTCGACAAGCAGCTCGCCGTGCCCTTCCCCAACGTCGAGTTCCAGGCGCTGCTGACCGAGATCGCGGCGGCCAAGCCCGATGTGGTCTATGCCTTCTTCGCCGGCGGCGGCGCGGTCAAGTTCGTCAAGGACTACGCGGCGGCCGGGCTCAACAAGACCATCCCGCTCGTCGGCCCGGGCTTCCTGACCGACGGCACGCTCGAGGCGCAGGGCGAGTCGGCCCAGGGCATGCTCACCACGCTGCACTATGCAGACGGCCTAGACACGCCGCGCGACACCAGCTTCCGCACCGCCTATGCCAAGACCTTCAAGCTGCAGCCCGACGTCTATGCGGTGCAGGGCTACGACGCCGCGCAGATGCTGGCCATCGGCCTCAACGCGGTGAAGGGCGACATCTCGAAGAAGGCCGAGTTCGCATCCGCCATCGAGCACGCGAAGATCGACAGCCCGCGCGGCCAGTTCACGATCAGCAAGGCGCACAACCCGGTGCAGGACATCTACCTGCGCAAGGTGGCCGGCAACGAGAACAAGGTGGTCAGCGTGGCGGTGAAGAACCTCGCCGACCCGGCGCGCGGCTGCAAGCTCTGATCGGCTGAGCGAACCGACCGCGCAGCCGCATGGACCTCGCCACCTTCCTCGTCCAGTGCCTGAACGCGGTCCAGTACGGGCTGCTGCTGTTCCTGGTGGCGTCGGGCCTGACCCTGATCTTCGGGATCATGGGCGTGATCAACCTGGCCCACGGCAGCTTCTACATGATCGGCGCCTACATGGCCTTCGCCCTGGCGCCGCTCTTCGGCGACCAGTTCATCGTGATGCTGCTGGCCGGGGTGGTGCTCGCCGCCCTCTTCGGCTATCTGCTCGAATGGGCCTTCTTCAGCTACCTCTACCAGCGCGACCACCTGCAGCAGGTGCTGATGACCTACGGCCTGATCCTGGTCTTCGAAGAGCTGCGTTCGCTGCTGGTGGGCAACGACGTGCACGGGGTGAAGGTGCCGGCCTGGCTGGACGGCAGCTTCGCGCTCGGCGACCTGATGAGCTACCCGTGGTACCGGCTCTTCGCCTCGGCCGCCTGCCTGCTGCTCGCCGCCGGCCTCTACTTCGTGGTCAACCGCACGCGGCTGGGCATGATGATCCGCGCCGGCGCCAGCAACCGCGACATGGTGCGCGGCCTGGGCATCGACATCCGCAGGCTCTATCGCATCGTCTTCGCGGCGGGCGTCGCGCTGGCGGCGCTGGCCGGCATGATCGCCGCGCCGATGTCCTCGGTATACCCGGGCATGGGCGCCAGCGTGCTGATCATCTGCTTCGTGGTGGTGGTGATCGGCGGCATCGGCTCGATCACCGGCGCGCTGGTGGCATCGCTGCTGGTCGGCTTCGTCGACACCTTCGGCAAGGTGTTCTTCGCCGACCTGAGCGGCATGGGCGTCTACCTGCTGATGGCGGTGGTGCTGGTTTGGCGGCCGGAAGGCCTGATGGGGCGCCGGACCTGATGCGCTCGTTCAACCACTGGCTGCCGCTCGTCTGCGCCATCGCGCTGGCCCTGCTCGGCCCGCTGCTGAGCCCCTACGTCGCCGACCTGGTGGTGAAGGTGATGATCCTGTCGATCTTCGCGCTGAGCCTCGAACTGCTGGTCGGCATGACCGGCCTGGTCAGCCTGGGCCACGCGGCCTTCTACGGCATCGGCGCCTATGCCACCGTGCTGGCGTCGGGCAGCGAGGGCGGCTCGATCGCCTGGCTGCTGCCGCTGGCGATGGGCTCGGCCGCGGCCTACGCGCTCTTCGTCGGCGCGCTGAGCCTGCGCACGCGCGGCGTCTACTTCATCATGGTCACGCTGGCCTTCGCGCAGATGGCCTTCTTCGTGTTCCACGACACCGCCTTCGGCGGCGGCAGCGACGGCATCTACATGTACGTGCGGCCGGCGCTCGGCGCGCTCGACATGGAAAGCCATGCGGTGCAGTTCTATTTCGTGCTCGCGGCGCTGGTGCTGACCTACGGCCTGCTGGCGCTGATCCGGCGCTCGCGCTTCGGCGCCGCGCTGGCCGGCATCCGGGTCAACGAGCAGCGCATGCGCGCCGCGGGCTTTCCGGTGTATGGCTACAAGCTGGCCGCCTTCGTGATCGCCGGCGCGCTGGCCGGGTTGGCGGGCTTCCTGCTGGCGGCGCGCGACGGCGTGGTCAACCCCGAGCTGCTGGCCTGGCACAACTCGGGCGAGGTGCTGCTGATGATCATCCTTGGCGGCCTGGGCCACCTGCGCGGCGCGGTGATCGGCGCGGTGGCCTTCACGCTGCTGAAAGAAGTGCTGTCGACCCAGGCGCTGGTCGGCCCGCTCGCCGACCATTGGCAGCTGACGCTCGGCATCGCGATCATCGCCTTCGTCGCGCTGCTGCCCAAGGGCATCATCGGCATCGCGGCGCGGCTGTCGCCGAAGGCGGTCACGTGAGCCTCCATGTTCCGGCCACCAGCCTGCTCGAGGTCGAGACCCTGACCCGCCGCTTCGGCGGGCTGGTGGCAGTCAACGGGGTCAGCCTGGACCTGCGCCGCGGCGAGGTGCATGCGGTGATCGGCACCAACGGCGCCGGCAAGTCGACCCTGATCAACATGCTGTCTGGCGAGATCCGCGCCTCCGGCGGACGCATCCGGCTCGACGGCGAGGACATCACGCAGCGTGCGCAATTCCGCCGCGCGCGTGCCGGCGTCGGGCGCAGCTACCAGCGCACGACCATCTTCCCGGAGTTCACCGTGCTGGAGAACTGCCGCCTGGCCGCCCAGGCCGCGACCCCGCGCCCGTGGGCGCTGTGGCAGTCGGCCGCCTCCTGCGCGGCCAGCAATGCGGCAGCGCACGAGGCGCTGTCGGCCGCCGGCCTGGACCCCGTGGCCGGGCGCATCGCCGGCACGCTGAGCCACGGCGCCAAGCGCCAGCTCGAAGTGGCGATGTGCCTCGCCACCCGGCCGCGCGTGCTGCTGCTCGACGAGCCGCTGGCCGGCATGGGCGCCGAGGAGACCGAGCGCATGCTGGGCCTGCTCGAAAGCCTCAAGGCCGGCCACGCGATCCTGCTGGTCGAGCACGACATGGATGCGGTCTTCCGCATCGCCGACCGGATCACGGTGATGGTCAACGGCACGGTGATCGCGAGCGGCGATCCGGCCGCGATCCGATCCAACCCCGAGGTGCGCACCGCCTACCTCGGCGAAGGGCACTAGATGCTGGACATCCAGGGCCTCAACAGCTACTACGGCGACAGCCACATCCTGCGCGGGGTCGACCTGGAGATCCCGGCCGCGACCTCGATCGGCCTGCTCGGGCGCAACGGCATGGGCAAGACCACGCTGATCCGCTCGCTGATGGGCTATGTGCGGCCGGCCTCGGGCAAGGTGCGGCTGGATGCGCAGGACGTGACCGGCTGGGCGCCCGAGAAGATGGCCCGGCGCGGCATCGGCTACGTGCCCGAAGGGCGCGGCATCTTCCCCAACCTGTCGGTGCGCGAGAACCTGGTGATGAGCGCGCGCGCCGGCATCGACGGCAAGCGCGACTGGGACTTCGAGCGGGTGATGACCACCTTTCCGCGGCTCACCGAACGCCTGTCGCACGGCGGCCAGCAACTGTCGGGCGGCGAGCAGCAGATGCTGTCGATCGGCCGCGCGCTGATGACCAACCCGCGGCTGATGATCCTCGACGAGGCCACCGAGGGCCTGGCGCCGCTGATCGTGGCCGAGATCTGGCGCGTCATCGCCGACATCCGCTCGACCGGCATCGCGACCCTGATCGTCGACCGCGACTGGCACCGGGTGCTGGGCCACACCGATCGGGCGGTGGTGATGGAGAAGGGCCGCATCGTGCGGCACGGCGCCTCCACCGCGCTGCTGGCCGAGCCGAAGGCGCTCGAGGACCTGCTCGGCGTCTGAGCCGATGCGGTCTCCGCTGGCTCTGCGGCCGGTGTTCAAGCCATCGAGCAAGGAGGCGCCCGACCGGCGCGGGCCGCGGTGTGCGACGATCACCGCCGGTTCAACCCGAGGACCTCCCGATGCCACCCATGACCTGGAAACGTCGCTTCATCCTTTTCATCCAGCGCTTCTGGCAGCCGACCAGCGCCTGCATGACCTGCATGCCGGGCAGCCTCATGAACCTGTTCAGCCTGCCGCACTGGGCCCTGGCGCTGCAGACCGGCCTCTTCACCGGCATCCTGGCGCTGCTGCTGACCTTCACGCCGGCCACCCGGCTCTATGCCAACCGCTACGGCAACGCGGCGATCGTCGGCCTGCTGACCATGATCGGCGACAGCTTCGCGCACGAGAACCACTACGGCCTGCCGCACCTGGAGGCGGTCGTGACCGGGCTGATCTCGGGCGCGATCACGCTGGCCGGCTCCTTCCTGCTGGAGGACCGCGCGCGCCGGCTCCGGGCCCTGTGGGCCCGCATCGCCGGCTGACGGAAGGCGAATCGCATGTACGACGCCATCCGCCATTCGCTGATCGCCATCGCGCTGCTCACGCTGCTCGAGCTGTTCATGATCGCGCGCATCCTGCTGCGCCCGCATCGCGACCCCGCCTCGCGCATCGCCTGGATCGTGGTGGTCATGGCGCTGCCGCTGGTCGGTGCGCTCGCCTACCTGCTGCTCGGCGAGGCGAACATCGGCGACAGGCGCGTGAAGCGCCTCGACGGCGTGCTGGCGCGCATCGCCCGCATACCCGGCTGCGCCGCCGCCGATGCCGGCAACGGGATGGACGCGGTGCCGGAGCGCTTCAGGCACCTGTTCGAGCTCGGCCGCTCGATCGGCGGATTCGGCGCGGTCGATGGCAACAGCGCGCGCCTGATGGCCGACTCGAACGCCACCATCGCGGAGATGGTGGCCGACATCGATGCGGCGCGCGACCACGTGCACCTGCTCTTCTACATCTGGCTGCCCGATAACAACGGCCTGCGGGTGGTCGAGGCATTGAAGCGCGCCGCGGCTCGCGGCGTCGCCTGCCGCGCGATGGTGGACGACCTGGGCTCGCGCTCGATGGTGCGCTCGGCGCACTGGCCGGCGTTGCGCGCGGCCGGCGTGAAGGTGGCCACCGGCCTGCCCATCGGCCACCTGCTGCTGCGTCCCTTCCATGGCCGCATCGACCTGCGCAACCACCGCAAGATCGTCGTCATCGACGACCGCATCACCTATTGCGGCAGCCAGAACTGCGCCGACCCCGAATTCCTCGTGAAGGCGAAGTTCGCCCCGTGGGTCGATGCGGTGATGCGCTTCGAGGGACCGGTCGCGCGGCAGAACCAGCTGCTGTTCGCCAGCGACTGGATGACCTATGTCGACGAGGACCTCACGCCGCTGCTGGCCCGCGCGCTGCCTGAGCCGATGCCGGGCGGCGTGCCCGCGCAGGTGGTCGGCACCGGGCCGACGGTGCGCTTCTCGGCGATGCCGGAGCTGTTCCAGACCCTGCTCTTCAGCGCGCGGCGCGAGGTGATCATCACCACGCCCTACTTCGTGCCCGACGAAGCGCTGCAGAACGCCCTGTGCACGACGGCCTGGCGCGGCGTCGAGATCACGATCGTCTTTCCGGCGCGCAACGACTCGTGGATCGTCGGCGCCGCCAGCCGCAGCTACTACGCGGACCTGCTGGCGGCGGGCGTCAGGATCCTCGAATACCAGGGCGGCCTGCTGCATGCCAAGACGCTGACCCTCGACGGCGAGATCACGCTGATCGGTTCGGCCAACATGGATCGGCGCAGCTTCGACCTCAACTACGAGAACAACATCCTGTTCCACGACGCCGCGCTCACCGCCGCGCTGCGCGAGCGCCAGCAGCACTACATCGCGAGCACGCAGCCGGTCACGCGCGAGGCCGTGGCCGCGTGGCCGATGTCGCGCCGGCTCTGGAACAACCTGATCGCGACATTGGGCCCGGTGCTTTGAGCGCACCGCGCTGATCCAAGGCGGCGCATCGCGCGTAGATCGGACAGGGGCCGCCAGCCGGCGCGCCCGCAGACCGAGGACGCAAGCATGACGGAGCATCTCTGCCACAGCGCAGCGCGAAGGCGCTGGCCGCGATGACCGGACGACGTCCGTCGCCGCGCGACGCGCCGGGTCGGGCTGCAGCGCCATGAGCGCGAGCTTCGCAGTGCGCGCGACGGGATTGCTGCTCGGCCTTCTTGCCGGCATCGCGGCGGCCGGCGACGACGATGCCGGCGCCGCCCCTGTCGTGGCGATGGGTGCAGCGAAGACATGGGATTTCAGCGTCACGCTCGACGGCAAGCCGATCGGCGAGCATCGCTTCAACCTGCGCGCCACCGGCGACGAGCGACTCATGCAATCGACCAGCCAGGCCGATTTCGTCGTCACCCTGCTCGGCATCCCGGTCTTTCGCTACCACCACCATGCGGTCGAGGACTGGCGCGGCAATTGCCTCCGGGGCCTGGAGGCATCGACCGAGGAGAACGGCCGCACCACCCGGGTCCGGCTGCGCGGCGATGAGCTCGCAGCCCACGGAGGCGAAGGCGATGCGAGCGGCTGCATGATGAGCTTTGCCTACTGGAACCCGGCCATGCTCGGCCAGACGCGGCTGATCAATGCGCAGACCGGCAAGACCGATGCGGTGCGTGTCGTTGCGCTCGGCAGCGCGCCGATCGAGGTGCGCGGGCAGCAGGTCACGGGAAGGCGCTGGCGCATCAGCGGACCGCCCGAAGCGATCGACGTCTGGTATGGACCGAAGGGCGACTGGATCGGACTCGACGCGACGGTGAGCGGCGGTCGCCGACTCAGCTACAGGCTGCGCTGAACGCGCTCAGCTGCAGCGGAACAGCACGCCGCTTTCGGCTGGCGCCCTGCCGACGATGTGCACGTCCAGGCGCCTGGCAGCGCAGTAGTCGTTGGCCTCGTTCGGCGTGGTGGCGCGCAGGATGCCGTCCTTGAACGGGATGACCTCGTTGTTGGGCACGCCGCAGGCGCCGAGCAGCAGCAGCGCCGATAGAGTCACAAGCCATTTCATGCGGCGATTGTGCACCGGCCCCGGCGTGTTGCACGTCAGTGCGGCGCCGTGCCGGCCGGCGGCGGGAAGTTCGCGAACATCCGGTCGATGGCGCGCTGGATCGCCGCATCGCGCCGTGCGGGGTCGTCGGGCAGCATGCCGCCCGCGTTGCCGCGCCAGATCGCGCGGCGCGTGCCCGCGTCGAACATGTCGACGACCAGCGTGCCGGCCTGGTAGTGGTCGACCGACATGGTGACGCTGGACGGAATGTTGCCGGGGCCGATGCCGAGCCAGTTGAGGCTGTGGCCGATGCCGCTGTAGAAGTTGTTGTAGGTCTGGCCGTCGCGCGTGGTGACGTGTGCCGAGACCTCGATCTCGCCATGCGCCGCGGGCTTCCAGCCGGCCGCCTGCAGGCGGGCATCGATGCCGTCGACGATGGCCTGCGCGGTCGGCGCCGGAATGCCGTCGGGCGTGGCGATCCAGTTGTAGCTGCGGTCGCGACCGATGCGAGCCTGGGCATCGAAATCGGTCTGCACCACGATGCCGCGATCGGCACAGGCTGCAAGCAGCGAAACCAGCAGGATGGTCAGGAAGCGTCGAGACATGCGTTCTCCAAATCAGGGCAGGCGAGCATACGCGCACGCCACCTGCGCGGATTGCAACAAACGCTGTTGTCCATGCGACACATGCACGGGAACCTGCCCCCTGCAAGCCCTATCCTAGCTACTCCTATTTGATGACGAGACAACATTCCTTCACACATGACTAAGACGAAGCTTCTGGTTCTCGCTGCGGCGGCAGCACTCGGTTCGGGCAGCGCACTGGCGCAGAAGGCGGGCGACATCCAGCTCGGCGCAGGCTGGCTCGGTTTCTATCCGCAGGATTCGAGCGAGCCCCTCACCTTCACCGCGCCGCGCGCCGCGGTCGTGCCCGGCTCGGGCGCCAGCGTCAGCAACGCGAACACGCTCGGCCTCAACGCGACCTACTTCATCACCAGCAACTGGGCGGTCGAAGGCGTGATCGGCATCCCGCCGAAGTTCAAGCTCTACGGCACCGGCACCCTGGCCCCGATCGGCGAACTAGGCGAGGCGCGCCAGTGGAGCCCGACCATCCTCGCCAAGTACTACTTCCTCGACGGCGAGGCCAAGCTGCGTCCCTACGTCGGCCTTGGCGCCACCTACGTCTGGTACAACAACGTCGACCTGACCAGCTCGATGCAGACCGCACTGGCACGCAACATCGGCGCGCCACCGGCGCTGTCGGGCACCACCGGCAAGATCGACAGTTCGTTCGCCGCCGTGTTCAACCTCGGCGCGAGCTACCAGATCGACCAGCACTGGGGCATCGCCTTCTCGGTCTCCTACATCCCGCTGAAGACCACCGCCAAGCTCACGACCACCGTGGCCGGCCTGCCGGTCGCGGCCAGCCAGGCGAGCCTGAAGCTGAACCCGATCGTTCCGTACCTCGCGGTCACCTACAAGTTCTGATTCCGGCCTTCAGGCCACGCGACGCTCCGGGGTTTCATCTCCGGAGCGGCTCACACCCCATCCTTCTCGTCCTTCTCAGGATGCCGTTCTCGGAAGCGCTTTTCCGCGGCGGTGAGATGGGTGGTGAGCACGTGCGAGATCACGTTGATGCCCAGTCCCGCGAACAGCGCGGGCAGCAGGTAGAGCGCCACCCGCACTTCCGAGACGAGCAGGAAATCGTCCGCGAGCGACGGCGTGGCCGCCGCAGTGGTGGCCAGCCGCTGCAGGAAATAGACGTTCACCGCGGCAATCGCGACGAGCGAGAAGCCGAGCACCAGGACCGTCATGCGCGAGATCGCCTGCTTGGCGATCAGCACGCCGTAGATGCCGAATGGCAGCACGACGGAGAAGGCGACCATGACCCAGAATCTGGCCTCCTCGAAGACCGAATAGCTCACATGCACGGCGTTGTTCCTCGGTAGGGGTGGCGCGCGAAGAGGCGGCCCTTCGCAATCAAGGGCATGGAGTTTAGCGACGGCGCAAAGTGCCTTTCGAGCGCCAAGAGGCTGCAGCGAAGGCCTCAGCGCGCGGGCGCCTTGCCCGCGGTCGGGGACGCCTTCCTGTTCTTGTCGTCGCCGAATAGCTGCTCGACCGTCTGCCCGATGCGGGCGCCGATCGCGGTGCCGACGCCGGGCAGCACGGCGGAGCCGAGAGCCGCCCCGGCCAGCGCGCCGCCGGTGAGCGACAGCTCCGGCGCATCGAGCGTGCCGCCCAGCTTCAGCGGCACGCCGACCACGCCGTCGACGATGTCGACCGCCGCCTCGCCATCGAGCCGCCGATCCAGCACGCTGGCGCTGCCGGTGGCCGACAGCACGCCCGAGCGCGCCGTCATGCCGGTGTAGCGCAAGGCCATGCCGGCGTCGGTGACCTGGGTGTCGACAGTGCCGGTCAATGAATCGAGCAAGGTGCGTCCGCCGCGGCTGATGCCGGCCGACTTGACCGCGCGCGCCAGGTCGAGGCCTGTCAGCGTGGCCGGCGCCATGCTGAAGCGGGTGCGCGTGTGCAGGCTGCGCAGCATCTCGCCGACGGTGCTTCCTTCGGCATCGAGTTCGGTCCGGCCGCTGAAGCGGCCCTCGACCGGCGTATGGCGGCCGAAGCTGCGCACCAGCGCGCTGAGATCCACGCCCTTGGGCTCGAGCATGGCGACCAGGCGCATGCGGCCGCCGGCCTGCGCATGCAGCTCGGTGCTGCCGTTCCAGGTGCCGCCGCCGACCTCGATCAGCGTGCGCCAGCGGTCCTGCACGCCGTCGCGGTCCAGGTGCAGGCGTGCCGCCGGCGAGACCTCCGGCCGCCAGACGTCGGCACTGCGCGGCCGCCAGCCGCCATCGAACAGCACGTCGGCGTCGTAGGCCAGCGCGATGTCGCGGTGATCGACCCAGGTGATGTCGCGCAGGCTCAACCGCTCCAGAGGCAGCGGTGCCAGCCGCCAGGCACCGCCGAGCGCGCCGGCCGGGTCGTCGCCCTCCCAACGGCCGCGGAACTCGCGCACCGAGCTGCTCGGCAGAACCGCGCCATCGACCTCGATCGAGGCGATCGCGATCCGACGCATCCAGAGTTCCGACAAACGCGGATGCAGCACGATGCGGCGCACGGTGATCGGCGACTTCTGGGCGGTCGCGAGGCCTTCGAGCACCACCGACGGCCGGGGCAGCAGCGACCAGTGCGCCGATTCGACGGTGAGGCCGACGCCCGAGGCCTTCTCGAAGCGCTGCGACACTTGCTGGGCCAGGCGCTCGTGATCGGGCAGCATCCAGTGGACGACCAGCGCCAGGCCCGCCAACAGCAGCGCAAGCGCCGCGGCGGTGCCTGCAATCCATCGTCGGGCGCGGGTCATCGCGGCAGCTTAACCCCCGGACAGGCCGCCGAGACGTCAGCCGCAAGCCCGATCTGGCGACGCCACTCGCTATAGTTTTGCCCACGCCGAACTGGAGACCCCCGCATGCGCATCTGGAAAAAAGAGATTTCGATCGCCGAACTGACCCGCAGCCACGCCGGCACCGCCGTCGAGCTGCTCGGCATGGAATTCGTCGAGGTCGGCGACGACTTCATCCGCGGCCGGGTGCCGGTCGACCGGCGCACGGTGCAGCCCTACGGCATCCTGCACGGCGGCGTCTCGGTGGTGCTGGCCGAGACCCTGGGCTCCTGCGGGGCCCACTACTCGACGCCGGACGGGCAGCGCAGCGTGGGGCTGGACATCAATGCCAACCACATCCGGGCCACCTCCTCCGGCTGGGTCAACGGCATCGCGCGGCCGGTTCATCGCGGCCGCACCACCCAGGTCTGGCAGATCGACATGAGCAACGACGCGGGCGAACTGACCTGCGTCTCGCGCATCACCATGGCGGTGCTGTCGCCGCGCGGCTGAGGCGCGGCGTCTGCGGGCAAGCAAGAGCAAGAGCGACACAACGACAAGACGAGAGGAGACAACATGAGCGATTCCTACCTGAACGGCTGGCGCAAGGTCGACAGCAGCGCGGGCGCCGTCGTCGCGCCCGACGAACGGCTGCACTGGGTC
>Ga0265327_10000958_pt1 | contig 41429 bp, 34 predicted proteins | sample 41621metaG_FD_202089 | JGI IMG/M metagenome (GOLD analysis project Ga0265327, IMG submission 202089) | Rhizosphere microbial communities from Carex aquatilis grown in University of Washington, Seatle, WA, United States - 4-16-21 metaG | ecosystem: Host-associated > Plants > Roots > Rhizosphere... | reverse complement strand
TTCCACCCACCCCGTCGGCCCGAAGGCCGACGCCAATGGCGAACCCATGAAACCCGCGGCGGTCGCGGCCAAGCCGGCGCCCCCGAAGCCCCCGCCCAATTTCGTGCACCCGCCGTTCGCGGAAAACAAGTGCGGCGAATGCCACGAGCGCAACACGATCTCCGCGGGCACCAAGCTGCCGCTCAAGCAGCTCTGCTTCACCTGCCACAAGAATTTCCTGACCGGAATGAAGGTCGTGCATGCACCGGTCGAGAAGGCCAACTGCACCGCCTGCCATGCGCCGCACCAGTCCCCCAACAAGAAGCTGCTGCTGAAGGAGGGCAACGCGATGTGCCTGTCGTGCCACGACCCTCTCGCCGCCGGCAAGGTCAAGCACCAGGCGGTGGAATCGGGCGACTGCGCCGATTGCCACGCGCCGCACGCCTCGAACTTCGAGGGCTTGCTGAAGGAATCGGTGGCGGACACCTGCGGCGAGTGTCACGAGAACATCATCGGCAAGAAGAAATTCGTGCACCAGCCGGTGGGCAACGGTGACTGCATGGAGTGCCATGCGCCGCACGCCTCGGATTTCAAGAAGCTGCTCAAGGCCTCGGTGCAGGACACCTGCGCGGGCTGCCACGAGGACATCCCCGGCAAGAAGAAAAAGTCCGTCCACCAGCCGGTGGAGAACGGCGATTGCCTGGAGTGCCATACCCCGCATGCCTCGGACAAGAAGGGGCTCGTGAAGAAGACCGCCCCGGACCTGTGCTGGGACTGCCATGACGACTTCCGGGAGAAGGCGAAGTTCACGCACGACGTGGTGGACAACTGCAAGGCCTGTCACAAGCCGCACTCCTCCGCGGAAAAGAAGCTGCTGACCAAGGATGTGCTGAAGCTCTGCAGCGGCTGCCATTCCGACAAGGCGATGCAGGCCGTCCCGGGCCACGCCGGGAAGGCCGGCCAGCTTTGCACGGTTTGCCACAATCCGCACGTTGGGCAGAACGAAAACCTGCTCAAGCCGTCGGCCCTGCCAAAATAGTCGTCATGGGCCCCACGCGCAAACATCCGCAACGCCGGTGGCTGGGAGCGCTGGCCCTGCTGGTGCTGATGGCGGCGGCCGCGCCGGCGCCGGCGGAGGACCTGCCCTGGGGCGGGGAGTACCAGGCCGATCCGATCTGGATGCCGTTTCTGCCGGAGCTGGACTACGTCAAGACCGATGTGGAGGCCCAGCGGAGTTCCTACCATCCGGCCGGCGGCGCAACCATCAGTTGGAACCAGTTGACGCTGCTGACCGCCGTGGGGATCAAGTGGAGAAGCTACGTCTACAGTCCCTTCCTGCTGAACTATTCGCTGGTGTTCGAGCCGGGCTACAACTGGCAGCGCACCGGGTATTCCGGCAGCTCGTCGCGCACGCAGGAACTGATGCTCAACGGGAGTGCGATGGTGAACCTGCTGTCGCTCAAGCCCTACGCCACCTCGATCACCTTCGGCCGGTCAAACCAGGAGGTGCAGTCGGATTTCTTCCGGTCGCAACGGGTGGACCAGCAGAACTGGAGCGCCCTGTCCGGCTACCGCACCGGCCCGGTGCCGGTGACCCTGACCCTGGAAAAGACCCACGAGGATCGTAGCGGCGACAACGCGGATTTCATCACCGACCAGTTGAAACTCGGGCTGCACGCCACCAACGACCGGAAAAACGGCAACATGACGATCGCGGACTATCAGTTCAACCGGTACGACAACCGGTCCAGCACGGACACCAGCCGCTATTCCAGCGAGAGCAGCTCGAACCACCTCCTCGTGATGGATACGGAACATTTCCAGAAGAGCACCCTGTATTCCTCGCTCAGTTACAACGAGCGCCTGTCGTCCGGCCTGTCCTCGTCGGACCTGAACGCCACCACCAGCTACAATCGCGAACTCACGCCGCACCTGCGCAGCTTTTCCACATATTCCTTCAGCGACAGCTCCGGCAATGGATTCCGCGCGATGCAGAACAACCTCCTGGCGGGCCTCGATCACCAACTCTACGAGAGCCTGGCCTCGCGCCTGGAACTCCACGGCGTGCATGCCAACAACGAGTCCCTCGGCACCACGCTGAGCTCGTCCACGGTCGGCGTCACCGGTTCGGCCACCTACAACAAGCGGCTGGGCCGCTGGGCCCACCTCTCCCTCAACGAAACCGCCTCCTACGACCTGACCAACCAGAAGAGCACCGGCGGTGAACTCACCATCCCCGACGAGGCCTACACCATTCCCGCCAACGGACCGATGATCATCCGGCTGAAATCGCCGTCAGTTCTGTCGGTCACCGGCATCACCAAGAACAACGTCCCCCTGGATGCCACCGAATGGACGGCCATCACGACCGCCGATCCGTGGCAGATCCAGTTCATCGGCGGCGGCGCCCATTCGCTCAAGAACGGCGATGCGGTTTCCATCACCTATGTCGTCAAGCCGAACCCCTCGGGCCAGTATTCCGCGCGGACCAATTCAAGCGAGATTGCCCTTCGCTTCTGGCAGGACCGGGTCGGCATCCGGGCCAGCTACCTGTCGACGGAAAACAGCGCGAGCACGCAAGGATTCATCCTGGACAACCTCAGGCAGTACCAACTGGGGGCGGATGTCGGCTGGCAGGGCTTCCATGCCGACGCCAACTACACCGACCAGCGCTCAACGCTTTACTCCTACCGGAGTTATGCTTTGAACGAGAGCTACTCGTTTCAGGTCTCGCTCAACGCGACCGCCGGCATCAATTGCTACCAACAATGGAATGAGTTTCCCGTCAGCGTCGGCTCCGCCTCGAACCAGGCCCAAACCCTCGTTTTCTACAACTACATGCTGCATTACAACTGGCGCCCGCCCGGTGGATTCAGCCTCAACGCAGAGTCCGGGTTGCAGCAGCAGCGCGGCACCCTGAAGGATCAAAACCTGTTTGCCGCGCGAGTGTATCTGAACTGGACCTTGGGAAAGCTGGAGTTTCATCTCGGCTACGAGAACGAATACAACAAATATGTGGGCGAGCTTTACATGCGCCACTTTGCCTTCCTGAGGATGCGCCGGAGCCTCTGACATGAACGACCCGCAACCCCTGCCCCGTCTGCTGGTGGGCCTCCTGGCCGTGCTGCTGGCGTCATGTACCACCCCGCCGCCGGCCGGAACGGCCCAAACGCCGCCCCGGGTCTGGCCGGCCGCGCCGAACGATCCGCGCATCGCCTTTGTCGGCTACCTGCAGGGTCCGCGAGACGTCGGCCAGAAGCCGTCGGTTCTCGGCACCATGGCCAACTGGCTGACCGGCGAGACCGGCGAAAGCCTGAACCTGCGCAAGCCGTTTGCCGTGGCCCTGGATGAAGCCGGCGGCCTGTGCATCGCGGATACCGAGGCGAACCTGGTCTGCTACGCGGATTTTGCCCATAAGTCGTGGCGCCGCTACGACGGCGCCGGCCAAACGAAATTCGCCAGCCCCGTCGCCGTGGCCCGGCACAACGGCATCTTCTACGTGGCCGATTCCCAGCTGGCCCGCGTGTTCGCGTTCAACGACAGCGGTGCCGCCGTTTTCGAGATCGGCGCGCCGCTGCAACGCCCGGTCGGCCTGGCCGTTGCGGGCGACCGGGTATACGTCGTGGACGCGCAGGCCCACGCGGTCTTCGCCTTTGGCCTGGACGGAAAACTTCAGTTGCAGTTTGGCCGGCGCGGGACCGGACCGGGCGAGTTCAACTATCCCACCTGCGCCGCCACGGACCAGCGCGGCCACCTGCTGCTGACCGACACGCTGAACTGCCGCGTGCAGGTCTTCGACCTCCAGGGCAATTTCCTCTCACAGTTTGGCAGCAACGGCGATACCTCCGGACACTTCGCGCGACCCAAGGGAGTCGCGGTGGACGCCGCGGGGAACCTCTACGTGGTCGACGCCGTGTTCGACAATTTCCAGGTCTTCAATGCGGCGGGACAGTTGCTGCTGAATGTCGGAGAAGGCGGCGACGGCGACGGCGAATTCGGACTGCCCGCCGGCATCGCCATCGGGCCGGACGGCCGGATCTACGTCGCCGACCCCTTCAATCATCGCGTGCAAATCTTCAAATACCTCGGATCGCCGTGAAAAAACCGATTTCATCCTTGTGGCCCTGGGCCCGCCGGAGCCTGGCCGGCGCGCCGGCCCTGCTCCTCGGGGCCACCCTCGCCTTCGCCCCGGCCCTGCGCGGCGACTCGTTGCTGACGTCGGTCCACAATCTTTCCGCCACGGGTCCCGGCGACATCAAGGCGACCACGGTGAACAATCCCTGCATCTTTTGCCACACGGTCCACAAGACCAACGGGGTGACGCCGCTGTGGAACCACACCCTTTCCGGCGTCACCAACTACGTCGTCTACAGCAGCCCCCGGCTGCAGGCGCTCGGCATCACGATTCCCCAGCCTAACGGTTCGTCGCGCCTCTGCCTTAGCTGCCATGACGGCACCGTCGCGCTGGGTAGCATCAGCAGCAGCGTGACGCCCGTGACCACCTACCAGGGCGGCACCCCGATCACCACCATGCCCGCCGGGCCGGCCAATCTGGGCACCGATTTGTCCGCCGACCACCCCGTCTCCGTCGACTATGTCGCCGCCGCGCTGGCCGACCCGACCCTGCAGCCGCGCGGCGCGATCAATCCCGCCGTGCATCTGGAAGAGTTGAATGGGGGCGCCCTCGTGCAGTGCACCTCGTGCCACAATCCGCACGACAACCACTACGGCAACTTCCTGGTGATGGACAACACCAACTCCGCCCTGTGCATGGCCTGCCACCAGCCGGACCAGTGGAACACTTCCGCCCATGCGATCTCCGCGACCCCCGCTCCGCAGGCGGTGCTCGCGAAAGCCTCGTCGACGCCGAAAAGATTCGCGGCCGAGCGGGCAGCGATGCCGATCTCCGCCCTCGGCTGCTCGAGCTGCCACATGAATCACCGGGCCGTGGCCAAGCAGCATTTGCTGCAGTCTCGCGTGCCGGAGCAGAACTGCCTGGACTGCCACAACGGCGTCACCGGCAAGAAGAACCTCGCGGCTGATTTTCAGAAGGGCAGCACGCACCCGATCGCGGTGAACAGCCAGGCCCATTCGCCCTCAGAAGACCCGGTCAACCCGAGGACCCGCCACGTGGTTTGCGCCGACTGTCACAATCCCCACGCGACCAAGGGCACGGTCACCACCGCGCCCAACGCGTCCGGCGTCCTCGCCAACCTGACCGGCGTGTCGGAAGCCGGCGCCGTCATCAAGCCGCTGCAACGGGAATACGAACTGTGTTTCCGCTGCCACGCCGACAGCATATCCCGCGGGCCCGCGACCGTGCCGCGCCAGTTTCCGCAGACCAACACGCGCCTGCAGTTTTCGGTCTCCAATGAGAGCTTCCATCCGGTGGTCCGGACCGGGAAGAACCTGAATTCCGTGCCCAGCCTCATCCCTCCCTGGACGGTGAACAGCATGATGTATTGCACCGACTGCCATGGCAGCGACTCCAGCACGAAGGCCGGCGGCAACGGCGCCAACGGGCCGCACGGCTCCATCTTCGCCCCGATCCTGGAACGGAATCTCACCTTCGTGGACAACCAGACGGAGAGCCAGGGGACCTACGCCCTGTGCTACAAGTGCCATGATCGGAACCGGGTCCTCAGCAACCTGAGCTTCCGTTTCCACAATTCCCATGTCGTCCAGGACAAGGCAGCCTGCACCACCTGCCACGACGCGCACGGCGTCGCCAATGCCCAGCATCTCGTCAATTTCAACTCCCTGTACGTGACCAACAGTTCCACCGGCATCATCAGCTACGTTTCCACCGGACCGTTCAAGGGCAACTGCACCCTGACCTGCCACGGCAAGGATCACAAGAACACCGGATACTGACCCGAATTTATGACGACCAAGTCCACACCCGCCACGCTCCTGCCACGCCTTTCCCTGCTCGCCTGTCTGGCGCTGTCGTTTTCGGCGGCCCGGGCCGCTGACCCGGCGCCCACCACCGCACCCGCCACCGCGCCGGCCGACACCGAAGGCACCTTCACCGGCAAGGTGCTGGAAACCATGAGCACCGCCGGCTATACCTACGTCCTGGTGGACACCGGCCAGCAGAAGCTGTGGGCCGCGTGCACGACCTCCACGGTCGCCAAGGGGGACACCGTCACGGTGCTCGGGGGGATGCCGATGGCCAATTTCCACAGCAAGTCCCTCAACCGCGATTTCCCGATGATCTATTTTACCGGAAGAATCGCGCTCGCCGGCGACGCCGCCGGCGCGGACACACCGCCCGCGCTGCCGCCCGGACACCCGGCTCTGCCCGCCCCAGCGCCCGCGGTCCTGCCACCCAACCATCCCTCGCTGACCGATCATGCGCCGCCCGTGTCGATGCCGAAGGCGGTGGCGATCACCAAGGCCGAGGGCGGCCAGACGGTTCAGGAGATCGTCTCCGGCGGCGCCAAGCTGGCGGGCCAGTCGGTCAAGGTCCGCGGAGTGGTGGTGAAATATAACGCCAAGGTCATGGGCAAGAACTGGCTCCACCTTCAGGATGGCTCCGGGGGTCTCGAAAAGAACGACAATGACCTGACGGTCACGACCGCCGCGGAGGTCAAGCTGGGCGACACCGTCGTGGTGACCGGCAAGGTTTCGACCAACAAGGATTTTGGCGCGGGCTACAAGTATGCCGTCCTCCTCGAGGACGCCCAGGTGAAGGTCGAGTAACGGATCGACCCCTTCCAAGTCGGGAATGTAGCCGTGGTCGGCTTGGCGCGCCGCAGCCATTCGGCGAAGGCGGCTGACCCCGGGGCTTGGCTGCGACCGGCCTCAGCGAGGCCGGCTACAACGAATCGCGTTCCGCACCTCTCACCCCTCAACTGCCTCGGTTCGGGCCCGACGCCTCAGCAAATCCGCGGCAACTGCTCCCCGCTGAGCCGGTCGACCAGTCGCTCCGCGCCGATGATGCTGCGCTGCGTGACCTGGCCCGCCGGGCCCGGCTTGACGGTTCCAATGGCGACTGGCGGTCCGCCCGGCGCCGTCGCCGCGAGGATTTCCAACGCCTGCGCCGCCTGGTGGGGGGGGATAAAACAGACGAAGCGGCCCTCGTTGGCGACGTAGAGCGGATCCAGTCCGAGGATTTCGCAGGCACCGCGCACGAGCTCCGACACCGGAATCGCCGCCGCGTCGATCGCCACGGCCAGCCCGGCCGACTCGGCCAGCTCCACCAGAGCGGTCGCCAATCCGCCGCGGGTGAGATCGCGCAGGCAATGGACCTCCACGCCGGCCGCGAGCAGGGCCTGCACCGGCGCCACCAACGGCGCGCAATCGCTTTCAATCGCGCTTTCGAACGCCAGTCCCGCCCGCGTCGCCATGATCGCCATGCCGTGACGACCGAGGTCGCCGCTGAGCAAAATCGCATCGCCCGCCCGGATGCTGCCGGGCGCGACGGTCAGCGGCGTCTCAATCACGCCGATCCCCGCCGTGGTCACATAGAGCCCGTCGCCCTTGCCGCGCTCGACGACCTTGGTGTCGCCGGTGACGATCGCCACGCCGGCCGCCGCGGCCGCATCGCGCATCGAGGCGACCACCCGTTCGAGGGTCGCAATGGCGAAGCCCTCCTCGATGATGAAGCCGGCGCTCAGCCACAAGGGGCGCGCTCCGCACATGCACAGGTCGTTGACCGTGCCGTTCACGGCAATCTTCCCAATGTCGCCGCCCGGGAAAAACAACGGGCTGACGACATGCGAGTCGGTCGTGAAGGCCAGGCGGCCGCCGCCGGGCGCCGGCAACAGCGCGCCGTCGTGCAACGCATCAAGGGCGGGGTTGGCGAAGGCCGGGCGAAAGACCCGTTCGATGAGTTCCTGCGTCAGTCGCCCCCCGCCGCCATGTCCAATGGTGACCTCCGTCCGGTGCGGCAGCGGCACCGGGCAGCTCGTGAATCCGGCAGAGGCGGGGGTGGGATCCGGCACGTCTCCACCCTAGGCGCAATCGCCCCCATTCCGAGACCAAAGCTTGCGCAACCGCTGCCAGCCATCGCGCATTTCTTGGCGTGGCTGCGGAACCCGCGCTTTTTGGAGGCGGGGTGCCCTCACCCCGCTTGGCCTGCGCTTCGGTGTTTCTAACCCGCGGGGTGAGGGCACCCCGCCTCCCGTTTCATTTGCGCTGATTCCAGCGCCCACCAGCTCGTGCCCGGAATCGTCCCTCGCGCCCGACGCGCCCGACCGGCGGAGTTCCCGAGGACAACGCCGCCCGCCCCTCACCCCCGCCCGAGCAGCTCCTCGGCGTGCGCCTGCGCGCTGCGGGCGCTGTGGTCGCCGAGCATCCGCGCCAGCTCCCCCACCCGCGCCTTGCGATTGCCGTGGATCGGCTCGATCGCCACGGTCGCCCGCGCACCGCTCTGGTCCTTGCTGACCACGAGATGATTGGCCGCCCGCGCCGCCACCTGCGGGAGATGCGTCACGCACAACACCTGGTGCCGCTCCGCGATGTCGGCCATCTTCTCCCCGACGATCCGACCGATCTCGCCGCCGACGTTGGCGTCGACCTCGTCGAACACCAGCAGCGGCACGTCGTCGATCGCCGCCAGCACGGCCTTGAGCGCGAGCATCACGCGCGCAAGCTCGCCGCTGGACGCGATCCGGTGCAGCGGCAGCGGCGGTTCGCCGACGTTCGGCGAGAAGAGGAATTCCACCCCGCAGTCCCCATGCGCTCCCGGCGCCGGGAGCGGGACAACCTCGACGCGAAAGTCCGCCTTCTTGAAACCGAGCTGGCTGATGGTCTTGGCCCCGGCGCGCGCCAGTTGCAGCGCCGCCTTCTCCCGGGTGGCGCGCAACTCGGCGGCGCTGCGGCGCGCCGCCTTTTCCGCGTCCGCGATCTGCTGGTCCAACCGCACCAGCGCGCCCTCGATGTCGCCCTGCTGGTCCAGTTGGCGGCGCATCGCGTCCCGGGCGGCCAGGACCGCCCCGACCTTCGCGCCGTGCTTCCGCTTCACCGCGAGCCACGACTCCATCTTTTCCTGGAGGGCCGCCGCCACCTCCGGATCGAAATTGAGCGATTGGGCGAGCGAACTGAATTCCCCATCGAGGTCGGCGAGTTCGATCGAGCTCGTCTGCAGACGGTCCGCCAGCGGTTTGCTGGCCTGGTCGAGTTCCTCGAGCTGCCGGGCCGAACGCAGGAGCGCGGCCAGCCGGCCGAGCAACCCGTCCTCCCCGCTGAGCCCCTGGCTGAGGCCCGCGGCAAGCTGCATGATCTCCTGCGCGCCCTGCTGCCGGTGGAAGTCGCGCTCGAGGGTGGCGACGGCCTCCTCGGTCAGGTCGAGCGCGTCAATCTTCGCCAACTGCTGCCGCAGGAAATCGATCTGGTCCGCGGAAAGCCTCTCGGCACCCGCCAGGCGCGTCCGCTCCTCGATCAATCCCTGCCAGCCGCGATAGGCCGTCTGGTAGCCGGTGAGGACTGCTTCGTTCCTGGCAAACAGGTCGAGCAGTTCCCGCTGGCCGCCTTCCTTGAGCAGCCGCCGCGGCTCACCCGGCCCGTGGAAGTCGATCCACTGTCCGCCGATTTCCTGGAGCGCCGCGAGAGTCGCCAGGCTGCCGTTCACGGAAATCTTCGGCGCGCGGTCGCGCGGCAGGCTGCGCTTGAGGATGAGCACCCCGTCGTCGCAGGGCGGCAGGTCGAGCGCGGCCAGGGACGCATCAAGCTTGCGGGTGTCGGAGAAAAACAGCGCCGCCTCAACCTCACAAGCGTCCGCACCCTGCCGGATGACCGTCTTGTCGGCCCGCGCCCCGGCGAGGAGCGCCAGCGCGCCGAGCAGAATGCTTTTGCCCGCGCCGGTCTCGCCGGTCACGGCCGTGAAGCCGGCCTCGAATTCCAGCTCGACCGCTTCAAGGAGCGCAAGGTTGCGGATGCGGAGCGACTGGAGCATTTCGCCGACACGAATGGACACGATTGGCCCCGAATTCAAGCACCGCGAAGCATCCGGACGCTCTTTGCGGCGGATCCGGCCGCTTCCCCACCCCGGGCCGCCCACCCCGGTCACGAAAAGACACCGTCCGCGAAGCCCGGCGGCGCGTGCCGGCGACGGGCGGGGGAAGCACCACCGCAACCCGTCTCCGTCAGGCGTATGCGCGGTATTCGCGTTCGTTAGAGTCCATTCATGGAATTCTACTGTATTGCTCGGATTGAATCGGTGTTGGAATTAGCCTTGCACCCCCCGGGGTGAGTCTTTCACTCCTGCACCTTCACGGACCCTTAGCTCAGTTGGTTAGAGCGCTTCCTTGACATGGAAGAGGTCGCTGGTTCGAGTCCAGTAGGGTCCACCATCCTTCGCCGGGGTGAAACGGGCGCGCAGCGTGCCCACCGAGGGCCTGGCGCAGGAGGGCCCTGTCGACGATCCGGGAACGAGGCTTCGCGTGGCGTGGCCGGCCTTCGCTCGTTTGGCGAGCTCCAGCCAAACAAACGTCTGAAGGCCGCCGCCAGTCCGGATCAACCGCCGCGCAGAATCCCGTCAAAGCTTCGCCGAATCCATCGGATCCGGCGGCGCCGGCTTCTTCGGATTGTTCTGCTCCCGGAGATAAGTCTCGTACGCGCCGGTCGAAACCTGCTGCGCAGCGCGCCAGCGCTGGCGCCCGGCCTCCGAGCGCCACGGCAATTCCTCGCCGAACCATTTCTTCACGTGGTAGTCCCAGTCGAGGGTGATGACCCCCTGCCCGCCCCAGGTCTCGGCCATCTCGGCCAGCCCTTCGGCGTTGCGCAGCGCGGACGACGGCGAAACCTCAAAGATCTCGAGAATCTTCCTTTCGATGACCTCAACGAGTGTGGATTTGGCGGGCTCGCCCATTTCTTCCCTCCGGGTTTGCGGTTCTCTACGAGACTCCGAGGGCGGCGCGCAACTCGAGAATTGGTGGTGTCGTCAGCGCAACCCGACCACTTCCCGCTTTGGTCGCCGTCGCGCAAAAGCCGAAAGGCCTGCTCCGTCAGCGCCTGCCCGAACGGGTGACACTGGCCCGAATCCGGATTCGACTCAGCGAACGCCCACCTGATTTCCGGGTAGCTCAATCCGTGGTCCCGCCGCAACGCCCGAATTTGCACCGCCAGGTCCGTCGGCATTGGTTCCTCAAAATAGACCAGCCGGCTCAGCCGGGCCGTTGGGATGCGTTGCAGGACGACATCATGACGAGGGGGGACGCGTTCCAGGTTTGCTGACCGGCGACTCTGGACCATCCGGTCGCTGGTTCAATGGCGTTGTCATCCTGCCAATTGCCGCTGAAAGCGGACTCTCATCCGCGCGGCCCGCTCGGTCGGTCTCAATTGGTGACCGCAGCCGGCAATTCCCCGGGCACCTTTGAGGCCGACCTTACCCGCCCTGGTTCTGGGTCTCGACCCAGCGCACGGCGTGGCGGACGAGCGCGGTGGCGTCGGTCAGCCCGAGCTTTTCCTTGATGTGGCCGCGGTGGACGTCGGCCGTCTTCGGGCTGATGCCGAGCTGCCGGGCGATCTCCCGCGTGGTCTTGCCCTGGCCGACAAGCTGGAAGACCTCGAATTCGCGGTCCGTGAGCTGCTCGATCGGCGAACTGGAGCCGCGGGGCTTCCGGGCGGAAAAGTCGTCCACGATCTTCGCCGACACGCGCGGGCTGATATACACCTTGCCCGACAGCACCAGCCGGATCGCCTCCAGCAGGTTTTCCCCGCCGGACTCCTTCATGATGTAGCCGCGCGCGCCGGCGCGCAGCACCCGTTCGGCGTAGAGCATTTCGTCGTGCATCGAGATGACGAGAATCGGCAGGCTCGGACGGGTCGCCTGCAGGTCCTTGATGAACTCGAGGCCGCTCCGACCGGGCATCGTGATGTCGGATAGAACCAGATCCACCGGGGTGGCGCCGAGGACCCGCGTCGCCTCGGCGGGGTTGCCCGCCTCGCCGGCGACCACCAGGTCAGGCTGCCGGTCGATGAGATGCGCCAGCCCGGCCCGCATGAACGGATGATCGTCCACCAGCAGGATCCGGCGGCGTTCGGCCGCCGGAGCCGGGGCCGGCTTGGGTGGCGGCGCCGAGGGGACAGGTTTCGTGGGTCGTTTCATTCGTCCTGACGCAGGGTGCACCGGACCACCACGCCTTTGCCGCGAACGGAGGTGATCGTCAATTCCGCGCCGATGGCGTTCGCCCGGTGGCGCATCACCCGCAAGCCGATGTGCTGGCCGGATTTTTTCGCCCGGGACAGCCCGCGGCCATCGTCGGAAATCTCCAGGACGACGTAGCCATCGTCATTGGCCAGCCGGATGGCGATGCCGCCGGCGCTCGAATGCTTGAGCGCGTTGTTCACCGCTTCCTGGGCAATCCGGTAAAGGTGTCCCGCCGCCTCCGGGTCGTGCAATGGCACGGGCGCCGGGCAATCGAAGCGGCATTGCACCCGGCCCAGCGAGGCGGTCCGCTGCACCAGCTCCCCGAGCGCCGCCTGCAGGCCGGCGGCGTCCAGCATGAACGGCGTCAGGCCGTGCGCCAGCGAGCGGGTCTGGGAGATGGCCGCGCGCAGGGCCGCGGAGATGCGGCCCACCTGGTCGCCGAGATCACTCTCGCCCGCCGGCAGGTCGCCGCGGAGGGACTGGCACATCAACTCAATGGCGGTGAGCTGCTGGCCCAGCCCGTCGTGCAGGTCCTGCCCGATGCGCCATTGCTCGCGGTCGCTGATGCGGAGGATTTCCTTTTCGAGCTGCTTTCGCTCGGTGATGTCCGTGTGCGCGCCGGTCATGCGCTGCGGCCGCCCGGCCGCATCCCGCTGCAACAGCGCCTGCAGGAGGATCCAGCGGTCGGTCCCGTCCTTGTGCCGCATCCGGTACTCGATGCCGAGCGCGGTCCCGGTCCCCTCGAGCAGCTCGCGGCAGGCCCGGGCGAAGCGGTCGCGGTCCTCGGGGTGGATGCGCGCCCGCCACTCGGCCAGTGTCGACGGGATCTCCTCGGGGCCGTACCCGAGGATCGCCTTCCATCGCGGCGAGAAATAAACCAGGTCGCCGGGGAACTGCCATTCCCAGACGCCGTCGTTGGTGGCGCGGACCGCCTCGGAAAAACGCGCCTCGCTGGCCCGCAGGCTCGCCTGCGCCTCCGCCAACGCGCGATCCCGCTCGACGGCTGCCAGCGCCCGTTTCACCACCGCCGGCAGCAGGTCGATCAGCTTGCTGTCCTTCATCACGTAATCGAGGGCGCCCTGCTTCATCACCTCCACGGCGACCTTCTCGTCGCCCTGCCCGGTCACGACGACAAACGGCACGGGCGAATCCGCGCGCTTCAACCGGCGGAGGAGCTCCGGACCGGCCACGTCCCGCAGCTTGAGGTCGAGCAGCATGAGATCGGGGACCTGCCCGGCCAGGCTGGCCAGCGCCGCGGTGCCCGACTCCGCCTGGGCCACCTGGTAGCCCTCGCCTTCCAGCACGCCGGCCAGCAGCACAAGCAACCCCTCATCGTCGTCCACGACGAGGATGCGCGGGGGATGAGGGGAGACAGCCACGCGGGATCGCCTAGTGGCCGTTCACCGGCGGCACCAGCAGGAGCAGCACGAAGAGGCCGAGGCGCCGGATGGCCTCGGCAAATTTCTCGTAGTCGACCGGCTTCTGGATGTACACGCTGCAACCGAGCTGGTGGCAGCGCTCCACCTCCCGGGAATCGTCGGTCGTGGTCAGCATGATGACCGGCAGCTTGCAGAGCTCCTTGTCGGCCTTGATCTGCCGCAGCACCTCGACGCCGTCCACCTTGGGCATCCGGATGTCGAGCAGGACGAGGTAGGTGCGGCCGCTTTCCCGCTTCGGGCCGGTGCCGCGCTTGAAGAGGAAGTCGAGCACGGCCTGCCCGTCGCGAAAATGGATGATCGGATTGTGCAGGCCCGCCGCCTCCAGGTTCTCGCGCACGAGGATGGCGTGGCCCTCGTCATCCTCAACGATCAGAATCACCGGCGGGTTCTTCATGGGTCCTTGATGGAAAGGCCTTCCGCGGCTGGCAATGAAACAAAAAAAGTCGAGCCCTTCCCCTCCCGGCTCTCGACCCACAGCCGGCCCTTCTGGCGTTCGAGCACGCGCTGGGCGATGGTCAGCCCGAGGCCCTCGCCGGCGGTGGCCTCGGGATTCAGGCGGTGGAAGATCTCAAAAATCTTCGGCTGGTGATCCACCGGGATCCCGATGCCGTTGTCCGCGACCGCATAGACCGCGTGGCCGCCCTCGACCCGGCCCGTGACCGTGACGCGCAGGGGCCGGCCGGCTTCCCGGTATTTCAGGGCGTTGTCGAGCAGGTTGGTGAAGATCTGCCCGGTCTGCACGCTGTCCCCGAGGCAGGACGGCAGCGGCCCGACGACCACCTCGGCCTTGAAGTCGTCGATCTGGAATTTCATCGCGGTGACGATCTCGGCGAGCATGGCGTCCATGTTCAGCGGGCGGATGGTGAGCGCCACCCGGCCGAGGCGGGAGTAGCGGAGCAGCCCGGCGAGCAGCATCTCCATTCGGGTGACGCCGGTGTTGATGAACCGCAGGGCCTGCGGAATCGCCGTCTCCACCACCGGTTTCAGCTCGGCGGCCAGCGCCGGGTCCCGCGCGTGGTCAGCCAGGGCGGACCGGACCTTCTCGCAGGCCCGGCTGAGCTGCTTGCTGAATCCCTGCACGTTGACCAGGGGCGAACGCAGGTCGTGCGACACCGTATAGACGATCGTCTCGAGCTCCTTGTTCTTCTCCGCCAGCTCCGCGGCCGACTGCTCGAGCTTCGCCTCGTCCGCCTTGCGCCGGGTGATGTCGGTGCGGATGGCGATGTATTGCGCGGGCTTCCCCCCCTCGTCGAGGCGGGGATAAATCGTGGTATCGACCCAATAGAAGGAACCGTCCTTGGCGCGATTCATGATCTCGCCCTGCCAGACGCGGCCCTGCCCAATCGTCGCCCACAAATCCCGGAAGAACTCCCGCGGATGGTGCCGCGAGTTGATGATGCGGTGGTCCCGGCCGAGGAGCTCCTCCCGCGCGTATTGCGATATCGCGCAGAACTTGTCGTTGACGTATGTGATCCGGCCCGCGGCGTCGGTGATCGCGACGATCGAGTGTTTGTCGAGGGCCGTCTTGATGTCCTCCAGCTCGCGCAGCGTTGCGAGCATGCGCTGTTCAAAGAGCTTCCGGTCCGAGAGGGTGCGGGCGATCTTGGCCGCACCCACCACCCGGCCGGCGTCGTTCCGGATCGGCGAGATGCTGACGGACACGTCGACGCGCGAACCGTCCTTGCGCACGCGCACGGTCTCGAAGTGGTCGATCTTCTCGCCGCGAGCGACCCGGGCGAGGATGTCGCGCTCTTCGCCGGTCCGGTCGGAGGGAAGCAGCATCTGGATCGGCCGGCCGACGGCCTCGGCCGCCGTGTAGCCGAAGATGTGCTCGGCGGCCGGGTTCCAGCTCGTGATGATCCCGTCCAGATTCTTGCCGATGATGGCATCGTCCGACGACTCGATGAGTGCGGCCAGCCGACGGTCGGCCTCGCCGGCGTGAGCGGTGCCGTCCGCGGCCGCGGGCTGGCGGGCCTCCATTCCGGTCCGCTTCAAAGGGGAGTGGTTTCGTGGCTCCACAAATTTTCTTCATGGCAGGCGATGTCCCCGCGGGCAAGGGCGGATCGCGAGGCGGCGCCTAAGGAATTTCCCTAGCGAGATACGGTGAGGCCTCCAATAGCCGCCGCCCGGGCCACGTGGTATCGTGAGCCCATGTACCACGCCTCCTCCTCCCTGCTCCCTTCACCCGCCCTCCCCGGGCCGACCCTGGCCGTCGCCGCCCCGGCTCCCGCCCCCGCCGCGCCGAGCGAGCCCACTGTCGTCGCCCGCCTGCAGAAGTCCGACCTGTTCCGCAACTACCAGCAGGCCTTTGAGCAGCTGACCGGGCTGCCGTTGACGCTGCGCGCCGCGGGATCTTTCCTGACCCCCCTGCAGGGCTCGCGGCGCCTGAATCCGTTTTGTGCGCTCATGGCGGCCCGCAACAAGAGCTGCTCGGCCTGCCTGCAGCTGCAGCAGCGGATCGAGGACGGGGCCGCCGAGGGCACGCAGTCACTCGAGTGTTTCGCCGGTCTCACCGAATCGGCCGTCCCGGTCCGCGTCGGCGACCGCACATTCGCGTACCTCCAGACCGGCCAGGTGCTGCGCCACGCCCCAACGGTGGCGCGATTCCGGAAGGTGGCGACCCAACTGGAGCAATGGAACTCGGGGGTAGACCTCAAGGCGCTGAAGGCAGCCTATTTCGAGACCCGCGTGGTGAGCGGCAGCCAGTACGAGTCGATCCTCAACCTTCTCGCCATCTTCGCCCAGCACCTCTCGGCCTTCAGCAACCAGATCATGCTCCAGGAATCCTCGGTCGAGTCTCCGGTGATCGCCAAGGCCCGCCGCTTCATCGCCGAGCACCAGGCCGAGGTCCTCTCGCTCCGGCAGGTCGCCCAGGCCGCCCACACGAGCGCGTTCTATTTCTGCAAGCTTTTCAAGCAGACCACCGGGCTGACGTTCACCCACTACCTCGCGCGCACCCGGGTGGAGACGGTCAAGCAGCTCCTGATCAATCCGCACACGCGCGTCAGCGAGGCCTGCTACGAGGCGGGCTTCCAGTCGCTCTCGCAGTTCAACCGCGTGTTCCTCCGCATCACCGGCGAGTCGCCCTCCGACTATCGAGACCGCGTGCGCGGCACGGCGCCGGCGCCGGCGCGCCACCCGTCGCTGGCCCACGCCGCCTGAGCCGCCAGCGCCGCGGGCCGCGAACCACACGGGGACATCGTCACCGGCGCGCAACGCGGGGGCGAAGATGCCCTTTACTTGTTCGCTCGCGTGGATACCCTGCTCTAATCTCCGGCCGGCTCGAATTCCGCTTGGTCCCGAATCCAGCCAAGGCCGATCTCCCCCACCCACGCCGCAGCGGGCCAGCGCTGCACCCCAGAATCCTGAAGACAACCGCACGGCGCCACCGCCGCAGTGACGATTCTTGCCAAGGCAAGCGGTCACGCGCCGGCGCCGAAGCCGTCCGACCGCCATGGCCTCCAAATCACCGCGGAAGGTCCGCTCACGCCGCAAGCTGCAGGCGACGCTGAAGGAGATCCGCAACCTCAAGTCGGCGCTGGACGAGCACGCGATCGTGGCCGTCACCGACGCCCAGGGGCGCATCACCTACGTCAACGACAAGTTTTGCGTCATTTCCAAATATTCCCGCGAGGAGTTGGTCGGCCAGGATCACCGGATGATCAAGTCCGGCCACCACTCCAAGGAATTCATGCGCGACCTCTGGAAGACGATCGGGAGCGGGCAGGTCTGGCGGGGCGAGATCAAGAACCGTGCGAAGGACGGATCCTCCTATTGGGTCAATTCCACGATCGTCCCCTTTCTCAACCACGCCGGCAAGCCGGTGCAGTATGTGGCGATTCGCGCCGACATCACCGAAAAGAAGCTGGCCGAGGAGGCCCTCCGGGCCAGCGAGGAGCGGTTTCGCCAGCTGGCCGAGAACATCAACGAGGTGTTCTGGATCACCGACCCGCGGATGGAGACGGTCCACTACGTGAGCCCGGCCTACGAGACGATCTGGGGCCGGCCTTGCGCGAACCTCTACGTCTCGCCGCGCGACTGGTTCGAGGCCATTCATCCGGACGACCAGGCCCGCCTCCGGCAGGCGATCGCAGGCCTGCCCGCCGGCGGCGCCTACAACGAGACCTACCGGATCCTCCGGCCGGACGGCACCACCCGCTGGATTCACGACCGCGGCTTCCCCGTCCGCGACGAGAAGGGTGAGGTTTACCGGCTGGTCGGCACCGCCACCGATATCACCGAGCGCAAGAATCTCGAACGCCAGTTCCTGCAGGCGCAGCGCATGGAGGCCATCGGCACGCTCGCCGGCGGCATCGCCCACGATCTCAACAACATCCTCGCGCCCATGCTCATGGCCGCCGGACTGTTGAAGGGCAAACTGACCGACAAGCACGATCTCGACATTCTGAGCATGGTCGAACTGGGCGCGCAGCGCGGCGCCAGCATCATCCGGCAACTGCTGACCTTCAGCCGCGGCGTCGAGGGCGAGCGGGTCAGCGTCGAGGTCCGGCACCTGGCCAAGGAGATGATCCACATCATGCAGGAGACTTTCCCCCGCAACATTGAGATCGTCCAAAATGTGCCCAGCCGCCTCTGGGCGGTCGTCGCCGACGCGACCCAGCTTCACCAGGTGCTGATGAACCTCTGTGTCAACGCGCGTGATGCCATGCCCGACGGCGGCAAGCTGACGATCGAGGCCCAAAACCTGCAGGTGGACGCAGGTTCCGCCAAGCTGCTTTCCGTTCCGGCGCCGGGACCCTACGTCGTGCTGACGGTCAAGGACACTGGATCCGGCATCCGTCCTGACCTCCTGCCGCGGATTTTCGATCCGTTTTTCACAACGAAGGGCGTCGGCAAGGGAACCGGCCTCGGCCTCTCCACGGTCCTCGGCATCGCCAAGAGCCACGGCGGCTCGGTCACCGTTTACAGCGAACCGGGGCGCGGCACCGCCTTCAAGGTCTTCCTTCCGGCCACGATCGCGGCGGGCGATTCGACCCGGATCGAAACCAATGCCCCGATGCCGGTCGGCCACGGCGAACTTGTGCTGGTCGTCGACGATGAAGCTCCGATCCGCGAGGCGACCCGGCAAATCCTCGAGACGCACGGCTACCGCGTGATCGTCGCGGAATCCGGCGAGGAGGCGATCAAGCTCTTCTTCCAGCAGGTTTCCGCCGTACGGCTGGTCCTGACTGACATCATGATGCCCGGGATGGGCGGCATCGAGTTGGTCAGCTCCCTGCGCATCCTGGAGCCGGCCATTCCGATCATCGCCACCAGCGGCCTCGGTTACGACGACAAGAAGAACGAGCTCACCGACCTCGGTGTGTCCGAGATGCTGCCCAAACCGTGCCCGTCCGCACTGTTGCTGAGCGCCGTGCAACGGGCCGTCACCGCCAAGTCGTAGCCGGCCGACGGCTGGCGGGCGGGCGTGGACCCTGCCGCCGGCGCCGGTGCCCCGCGTTGACCTCCGCCGGCATTCGGCTTCTGGTGGGGGCGCCGCCCACCCGGCTCCGCCCATGTGCACCCGCTATACCCTGACCAACATGCAGGCGCTGGCCGAGTTCTGCGAAACGCTCGGAGTCGCGCTCGATCCGGCCGCTGCCCCGCGGTACAATGCGGCGCTGACGCAGCGCCTTCCCGTGATCGTCAGCCAGGGCCGGCCCACCCTCGCAGCCCTGGCCTTCGGCTTCACGCTGCCGCCGCGTCCACCCGAGACGCGGGGACTCCTCCTCGCCAACGCCCGGGCGGAGACCTTCCTCGTGAAGCCGACCTTCCGCGACGCCGTCGCCCACCGCCGCTGCCTTGTGCCGGCCGACGGCTTTTTTGAATTCGAAAAGGACGGGAAGGCCCGCCGGCCCCACTATTTTTATCTCAAGGAGCACCGGCCGTTTTTCTTCGCCGGCCTGTGGCAGCCGGAAGCGGAGGCCACGCCAGCGGCCTTCGCGATCGTGACAACTTCGCCCAACGGCGTGGTCGGGCCAGTCCACGACCGCATGCCCGTGATCCTCGGACCGAACAGTGGGCCGGCCTGGCTCGGCGACCAGCCACTCGACCCGGTTGAGGTGGCCCGCCTGTGCCGTCCCCTGCCCGCCGACATGATGGCCGGACATCGGGTCGACCCGCGGGTGAACAACGTCCGCTACGAGGCGGCCGACGCGGTCACTCCGCTCCCGGCCTGACGCAGCCGCGACCGGTGCGGACTCTCCCAAGTCCGGTCACGGCGGGCCGGCTCGCGCGGCGAGGCCTTGCCACGAAGGCTAATGGCGCCCACAAGCGCGGGCCCCATTTGCCCAGGACCGCGGTTTGCGCTTTACGCCGCGCACACCGTCGCTCAATACCACGGACTCGTGGGTACCCCGAAGAAACACGACGCCAATGCGGTCGACAAGGCCGTGGAGAGTCTCGTTTCCGCCCTCGCCGGCCGCCACCGCGCCAACGGCCACCTGCTTCTCCTCGGGATCGCCAACGGCGGCGTCCCCCTCGCCACCCGCCTCGCCGGGCGGCTCCGCACCCGGGGCCTGAAATGCGGCACCGGAACGATCGACATCTCGTTTCACCGCGACGACATCAGCCACCACCCGATCCCGAAGGAATTTGCCGCCACCCTGATCCCGCATGATGTCAACGGCGCGACCGTCGTGCTGGTCGACGACGTGATCTTTTCCGGCCGCACCGTCAAGGCCGCGCTCGACGAGCTCTTCGACCACGGGCGGCCCGAAAGCGTCGAGTTGGCCGTGCTGGTCGACCGCGGCGGCCGGCGCCTGCCGTTCGCCGCCGATTTTTGCGGGCTGACCCTCGCCGCCGGCGACGACCAGAAGGTGGTCGTTCACCTCGACAACGTGAATCCGGCGAACGACGGAATCCTCGTGACCGCGGCCAGGCCACCGGCCGGACCCCGGCTGGCGAAATCGAAGCCGTAGCCCGCCACTCCCGCCTGCCGCCTCCCCACCGTGCCCTGGAAACGCAAACATCTCCTGACCATCGAGGATCTCAGCCGGAGCGAGATCGAACAGGTGCTGGCCACCGCCGGCGCCTTTCGCGGCATCCTCGATCGCAAGGTCAAGAAAGTCCCCGCCCTCCGGGGCAAGACGGTCGTCAATCTCTTCCTCGAACCCAGCACCCGCACCCGGATGTCGTTCGAGATGGCCGCCAAGCTCCTGAGCGCCGACGTGATCTCCTTCGACGCGGCGGCGTCGAGCACGACCAAGGGCGAAACACTCCGCGACACCGCGCAGAACATTCAGGCGCTCAACGCCGACATGATCGTCCTGCGCCACTCGGCCAGCGGCTCGCCGCTCTACCTCAGCCAGCGGCTCGGCATCCCGGTCATCAACGCCGGCGATGGGGCGCACGAGCACCCCACCCAGGCCCTGCTCGACGTGTTCACGATGCGCCAGAAGCTCGGTACCGTGAAGGGCCGCAAGATCGTCATCCTGGGCGACATCCTCTTCAGCCGGGTCGCCCGTTCCAACATCCACGCGCTCACGAAGCTCGGCGCCGACGTCACGATTGTCGGTCCGGCCACCCTGGTTCCCCACTGGTTCGAGGCGATGGGAGTGAAGGTCTCCCACAACCTCCGGAGCGCGCTGGCCGATGCCGACGTGGTCATGCTCCTGCGGATCCAGCACGAGCGCCAGGCCGCCGGGCATTTCCCGTCGGTCGGCGAATATACCAGCATGTTCGGTCTCAACCAGACCCGGGCCGCCTGGCTCAAGCCCGACGCCATCATCATGCACCCGGGCCCGATCAACCGCGGGGTCGAGATCGACAGCGCGCTCGCCGACTCCCCCCGCAGCGTCATCCTTCGCCAAGTCACCAACGGCATCGCCGTCCGCATGGCCGTCCTTTACCTCTGCGCCGGCGGCCAGCCCGAACACGTCATGGCGCCGGTCGAATAAACCTGTCACTTGATGCTTTCCTGATGGACCTCCTCTGGATCACCAACGGCCGCGTCATCGATCCCGCCACCCGGCGTGACGTCCGAGGCGACGTGTTCATTTCCGACGGGAGGTTCGTCAAGAGCCTCTCGGCCGTGCAGAAAAAAGTGGCCGTGAAGATCGATGCCACCGGCCGCGTGGTCTGCCCGGGGCTGGTCGACATCCACGTCCACTTCCGCGAACCGGGCCAGACCCACAAGGAGACAATCCTCACCGGCTCGCAGGCCGCCGCCGCGGGCGGATTCACGACTGTCGTCTGCATGCCCAACACTTCGCCGCCCGCCGACAACGCGGGCACGATCCAGTTGATCAATGCAGCCGCGGCGAAGGCCGCCGTCCGCGTTTACCCGACCGGCTGCATCACCGTCGGGATGAAGGGCGCCCAACTCGCCCCGCACGGCTCGCTCAAGAATGCCGGGGTCGTCGCCCTCACCGACGACGGCGTGTGCGTCCAGTCGAACGAGCTGATGCACCGCGCGGTCGAGTATGCGAAGATGTTCGACCTGCCTGTGCTCGACCACTGCCAGGACGAGTCGATGACCCAGGGCGCCGCCATGAACGAAGGCGTCGTCTCCACCCGCCTCGGCCTCCGGGGCTGGCCGAACGCCGCCGAGGACGTCATCGTCGCCCGCAACATCATCCTCTCCGCCTACTCCGGCGCGCACATCCACATGCAACACATCAGCTCCGCCATGTCGGTCGAGCTGGTTCGCCGCGCCAAGAAGGACGGGATCAACGTCACCGCCGAGGCCACGCCCCACCACATTGCGTTCACCGACGAGGCGCTCGGCACCTACGACACGAACTACAAGATGAATCCGCCGCTGCGCACCGCGGCCGACCGGCGGGCGATTATCGCCGGCCTGCGCGACGGCACGCTCGACTGCATCGGCACCGACCACGCCCCGCATTCCCCCGACGACAAGGACCGCGAGTTCGACTTCGCGCCCAACGGGATCATCGGCCTCGAGACGGCGCTCGCCGTCTGCCTCGACGTGCTCGTCCGCAAGAACCGGTTCAAGCTCCCGCAGGTCATTGACCTGCTGACCCGCCGGGCCGCCGCGGTCCTCAAGCTGCCCGCCGGCTCGCTCGCACCGGGCGCCCATGCCGATGTCTGCATTTTCGATCCCGACGAGTCCTGGACCTACGAGGCCGCGAAGGGCTATTCGAAGTCCCACAATTCGCCGTGGAACGGTCGGGAGCTGACCGGCCGCGTGAAGCTGACGATCGTCGGCGGCCGCATCGTCTTCGACGGCCAGATCCGGGTGTAACCGTCGGTCCCCGGTTGAATTGCCGGGTCGGGCGAGTCCTGCCTTCGGCCCCAGCTAGTCGCCGGCCGCACCGCCAGTCGCGGGCCTGGCCGCGATCTTCACAAAAACCGGCCGGTGGTCGCTGGCTTTCTCCACGCCCGGCCCGTCGTAGATGTGCGCGCAGTCACCGACAATCCACGGCTCCAGGGCGGGCGAGACGAGAATGTAGTCGAGACGACTGTAACTGTCCTCGCGCAGATAATGGTGCGTCCAGGTTTCCCCGCGGGAGTCGGCCGCGCTCAATATCCGGCCCAGGGCGGTTTCGCCGCGTTTCTGCAGCGCCTTCACGGGCCGGCTGCCCCGCGCGTCATTCCAATCTCCGCACACGAGAAACCGGGCCTGGGCGGGATCAGGAAACCGGGCGAGCACGACATCCCGCACGGCCCGGGCCTCGAGCAGCCGCTGGGTCGCGCCGGCCGGATCGTCCCTGACCTCCGTCAACTGGCTCTTCAGGTGAATCAGGAAGAACGTCACCTCGCTGCCGCCGACGGCGACCGTGACCTCGAGCACCCCGCGCTTCACCACGCCCTTGCCCACAGGGAAATCGATCGCCACCGCCGGATATCGGCGGACATCTCGCAAAGGCAGTTTCGAAAGGACGGCGACGTGCCGGTCCGGATCGCCCGCCTCCAAGACGAGCGCGTGCGGATAGTTGGCACCGTCGGTCTTCAGGTCGCGCTGCAACTCATCTAGAAACGGCGGCGGTCCCATCTCCTGGAGCGCGAGGATGTCGGGTGCCATCCCTACGATGACCTGGCGCAACGCCGTCTTCTCGTCCTCCGGCTTCGGGTAGTCCGGCCGATAGACGTTGCCGACCATCCGCCCGGTCACGAGGTAGTTCTCGACGTTGTAGGTCGCCACCGTGACCCCGTCGCTGGCCCCCGCGGCAAACCAAGCGAAAACGAGCGCCGCCGCGTGCCGCCAAAACGACGCCAGCCGTCGAAAGTACCGCCCAAAAGCAGGGAAGCCACGGATGGACACCTCTGAACACGAAAGGGAATCGATCGAAGACATCCGCTGAGAGAGCCCAGAGGTCGCGTCCCGGCGCCCTGATTTCAACCCTCAATAATACCGCATCTTGACGGCGCGCAGTCCACCGACCCGCCTGGCTTCCCGCCGGAGCCGGTCCCGCGCTACCGGGCCAGCGCCCGCTCGCGCTCGACGATCGTCGGATGGGAATAATAAAACGTGCTGTAGAACGGATGCGGGGTGAGGTTGGAAAGGTTTTTCTGCGCGAGCTTGCGCAATGCGCCCACCATCGGCGCGGTCGACGCCATCGCGTCGCGCGCGAAGGCATCGGCCTCATACTCGTTTCGACGCGAGAACCAGTTTCCGGCCGGCGAGAACCAGAAAAGCACCAGGCCGCTCAGCATCATGAAAAGCAGGAAGGCCGGTGCCAGCGCGCCGGCCGGCAGCCCGAAGGAGGCATTGAACCAGGGCGCCTGCGCCAGCCAGGCAATGAGCGCGAAGGCCGCCAGTTGCAGGGCCGCGCCGATCGCGAGGACCTTGGGGATGTGCCCGCGCTTGTAGTGGCCGATTTCGTGCGCCAGCACGGCCTCGAGCTCGTCCTGCGCCAGCTGGGCCACCAGCGTGTCAAACAGGACAATGCGCCGGAACCGCCCGAAGCCGGTGAAGAACGCGTTCGAATGCCCCGACCGTTTGCTGCCGTCCATCACCTCGATCGTGCGCGCCTGGAAACCGGTCCGGTCGGCCAGCTCGAGCAGCCGGCGCCGGAGGTCGCCCTCCGGCAGGGGCGAGAGCTTGTTGAAAATCGGCAGGATGAGCTTCGGGTAGAGCACCATCATCAGCAACTGGAAGGTAAAGACCAGGACGAAGCCCCAAATCCACCAGCGCGGCCCCGCCCAGCGCACGACGGCGAGCAGCGCCCACGCCAGGGGAAAACCCACCGCCAGGCCGAGCAGTCCGGATTTGAGCTTGTCCGTCAGCCACAGCCGCAGCGTGCTCTTGTTGAAGCCAAATTTCTCCTCGAGGCGGAATTGACCCCACCAATCGAGCGGCAATTCCGGAACACTGAGCAACACCCCGGTCGCCGCCAGGAACAACGCCCCGCTCCAGGCCGCCCTGGGGGCCAGCGCATCAAACCGAGCCCACAGCGGCGGCAGGATTCCGCTGAAAAGCACCGCCGCCAGCACGATCGCCTCGTAAACCTGCTCCACCGAGGCAAAACGACTCTTGGCGATCGTGTATTCGGCCGCCCGCGCAAACGTCGCGTCATCCATGATGCCGGTCAGCGCGCCAGGCAACACCCCCGCATGCAGGCGCGTTTCCGCGCGGTTGCACGCCTCCAGCGCTAGTTGCGCGGCGAGACGCAAAAGAATCAAAACAACAACCAAAAGGGGCAGCCAGGACACAGACGCAGTTCATCCGGATTTTGCCCGACGCCAATCACAAACCTCCGAGCGGCCCCGCTGGGCGCAAATCGGTATATTGGCCGTGGAAGCGGCTTTACACCGGGAACGCCGGGGCCCGGGGCGCGAAGCCGCGCGGTGGAACCGCGCCGGCAAACGAAATCGAATAGAGCCCGCCCGCCCCCCGAAAGATTGTTTGAAATCGCGTCCCGGCGACGCACAGTGACGGCGTGGACCCGGACAAATCGCCCAAACCGAGCTTTGAAACGGCCCTGACCAAACTCGAGGCCATTGTCGACTCGATGGAACAGGGCGAGGTGCCGCTGGCCGAGTTGCTGGGCAAATACGAGGAGGGCACGCGCCTGCTCAAGATTTGCGAGGCTCGGCTCAAGGAGGCCGAACTCAAGATCGAGAAGCTCAAGAAAGAAAAGGATGGCGCCGCCACCCTCGAGAACTTCGCGCCCGCGAGGTGATCCGGCCGCCCTCCACCCGATGAATTCCCCACGACTTCTCGACCAGATCAAGGGCCCCGCCGACGTCAAGGCTCTCCCGGCCGACCAGCTTCCGCAACTTGCCCAGGAAATCCGCGACGAAATCGTCGCCGTCACCGCCAAGAACGGCGGCCACGTCGGCCCCAACCTCGGCGTCGTCGAGCTGACGATCGCCCTGCACCGGGCCTTCGACTCGCCCACCGACCAGCTGGTCTTCGACGTCGCCCATCAGGGCTACGTGCACAAGCTCCTCACGGGCCGCGGCGGGGAGTTTTTCGCCAAGCTCCGCAAGAGCGACGGCGCGTCGGGATTCCTCTACCGCAAGGAAAGCGTCCACGACGCGTTCGGCGCCGGCCACGCCGGCACCGCTTTGTCCGCGGCGCTCGGCATGGCGACGGCTCGCGACCTGCGGGGCTCGGAGGAACATGTCGTCGCGGTCTGCGGCGACGCCGCGTTCACCTGCGGGGTGACGCTGGAGGCACTGAACAATGTCGTCAGCTCGACCAAGCGGCTCATCGTCATCCTCAACGACAACGAGTGGTCAATCGCCAAGAACGTCGGCGCCATCGCCAACTACCTGAACCGGATCAGCACGAGCGCGACCTACAACAAGCTGCACCACGACATCGAGGCGTTCTTCAAGAGCTTCCCGACCGGCGTGGAAATGAACCGCGTTTACCACAAGTGGAAGAGGGAAACGAAGGACTTCTTCGTCGAGTCGTCGCTCTTCGAGAAATTCGGCCTGCGGTATCTCGGCCCGGTGGACGGTCACAACCTTGACGCGCTCTCGAAGAACCTCGAGTTCGCCAAGCACTGCGACGTGCCCGTGCTCGTCCACGTGCTCACGAAGAAGGGCCTGGGCCTCGAGGTGGCGCGGCAGCATCCCGAAAAATTCCACGGGGCGAGTCCCTTCGATCCGGTCACCGGCGAGAACGTCAAGGGCCCGCCCGGCGCGGCGCCGACCTACCAGGATGTCTTCGGCACGGCGCTCACCCGTTTTGCCCGGGCGAATCCGAAGATCCTCGGCATCACCGGGGCGATGCCCAGCGGCACCGGCCTCTCGATCCTGTCGAAGGAGGTGCCGCAGCAGTTCTTCGACGTCGGCATCGCCGAGGAACACGCGGTGCTCTTCGCCGCCGGCCTGTCGACCAAGGGCTTCCGTCCGGTCTGCGCCATTTACTCGACCTTTCTCCAGCGCGCCTACGACCAGGTCATCCATGATGTCTGCCTGCAGAACCTGCCGGTGACGTTCTGCCTGGACCGCGCCGGCCTCTCGCCCAACGACGGCCCGACCCATCACGGCGTCTTCGATATCGCCTACCTGCGGTGCGTCCCGAACGCCGTCATCATGCAGCCGAAGGACGAGGATGAGCTGGTCGACATGTTGCATACGTCGCTGCAACTCCCGGGTCCCGGGTTCATCCGCTATCCCCGCGGGGCGGCCGTCGGCGTGAAGATCAAGCCCACTCCGACCGCGATTCCAATCGGCCAGGCCGAGGTCCTGCGGGAGGGAGCCAACATCATCATCTGGGCCCTCGGGCCGATGGTCGCGGAAGCCCTCAAGGTCGCCGACCGCCTCACCGCCGAGGAGGGCTTGTCCGTCGGCGTGGTCAATGCACGCTTCATCAAGCCCCTCGACCGCCACCTCCTGCTCAGCCAGGCCGCCGGCGTCCCGCTGCTGGTCACCATGGAGGATCACGTCGCCGCCGGCGGGTTCGGCAGCGCGGTGCTCGAGGCGTTGCAGGAGGCCGATTGCCTCACGCCCGTCGAGCGCATCGGCTGGCCCGACAAATTCATCGAGCACGGCAGCAGCGTGGAGGTCCTGCGAGCCGCCTACGGGCTTTCGGCCGACGACATTTTTCGCCGGATCAAGGAACGCGCCCGGCGCCTCGGAGCTGCGACGGTCGAGGCGGAGGTTTGATCGGGGGCGGGGTGCCTCCACCCCGCGACTTTCGCGGATGAGCCGGACACGCGCGCCGGTGTCTTTTGGACGCGGGGTGCCCTCACCCCGCATCGCAATTGCGGCGAATGCCGAGCCTCCGGATCCAACCCCGCCCGTGTCTACCGTCCGGGAGCCAGCGTCGAGGCCGGACTGCTATCCGGCTTGGTGGCGGCCGAATCGTCGAACGCGTAGCCCATGGCCACGCCGATCGCGATAATCGCACAGAGTCTCACTGTTCGCATGTGGGGTATGAGTTTTGAGGTGACCGACGGATCGCTGGCAGGCCCAGCCTACGCTCCGACCAGCTCCCTCCGGCCGCCTTTGCGTGGAGGAAGGCGGCGCGAGTCGGAGCCGGTAACGGCAAAGGCTGGTGCGGGTAGAGGGAGTCGAACCCTCCTCTCATGCTTGGGAAGCACACATAATAGCCGATATACTATACCCGCAGGGGTCTGGGATAAATAGTGAGGGAAGCGCCGCCGGCAAGTCATTGTTTGGGCGGACGCGACCGGTCGAATGTTGAAGTAACACGCTTGCCACGGACTGCCTGCCGCTGGCGGCACACCGGTCGCCGACGTTCGCCCACAGGCGACCACCTATCCCTTAGTGCCTACCGCCGGCCGCTCAGGAATAGTCCCGACGCGCCTCGAGCGAGCTTTTCAGGGTGACCGAGTCCGCGTACAGCACCCCGCCGCCGCTCGGCAGGCCAAAACCGATCCGGGTCACCTTAACCCCGCTGGTGAGCAGTTGCTCGGTCAGGTAGTGGCAGGTCGCCTCGCCCTCAACGTCATTGGAAAGCGCCAGGATGAGCTCCGTGACCTCGCCCGCCTGAATCCGCCGGGTCAGCGACGCGCTGTTCAGGTCCGCCGGCCCGACCCCGCGAATCGGCGAAAGCTTGCCGTGCAGGACATGGTAACGGCCGCGGTAGGCGCCCGATCGCTCGATCGCGGCCAGGTCGGGTACGTTTTCGACGACGCAGACCTGCCCCGTCGACCGGCGCTCGTCGGAACACACCGCGCAATGCTCCTCTTCCGCGAGGTTGCCGCAGACCTCGCAGCGCCGGACCGCACCGGCCGCGGCCTGCAAGGCACTCACCAGTTCCGGGAGCTTCTGCGGCTTCTCGACCAGCAGGTGCAGCGCCAGGCGTTCGGCGGAGCGGTAGCCGATGCCCGGCAGCTGCTTCAGATGCTTTTGGAGGTTTTCCAACGCGGGAGTCATGGGATTTCGGATTGGCGAATGCGGATCCGCGATTGCCCGGAGGCTCCCCGGACTTCCTTCAGGCGTGACTCCGCACCAGCGTCGCGGCAGCGGCATCGGCCGGCCGCCGGATCAATCCGCATTCCGCAGTCTGCGATCCGCATTTAGAACATCCCGGGCATCTGGAACCCCGCCGAGATCCGTTGCATCTCGGAATCGTGAAGCTCCTTCGCCTTCTGGGCGGCCTCGCGCACGGCGTTCAGGACGGTTTCCTCGACCAGCTTCGGGTCCTCCTTGAGAAACTCCGGATCGAGCTTCAACGCGACGAACTTGCCGGCCGCGGTGATTTTCACCTGCACGGCGCCGCCGCCGCTCGAGACGTCGAGCTCACGCACCTCGAGCGCTTTTTGCAGCTCCTCGATCTGGCGCTGCATTTTCTGGGCTTGTTTGAGAAGTTTTCCGACGCCGGCCATGGTTTTTTGAAGGGGAGGGGCAAGATTGTCCGCCGCGAGCCGGAAGCAAACCTAAAACCGAGGGCCCGCCTATGCGCCCGCCCGGCACGAAGGAGGAGTCATCAGGTTCGGGGCGAAGCGGCAGGAAACCACGAATGGTTCCCGTCAACTGCGCCGCCACTTGGGTTTTGCGCTGCCTCCGGGAACAATCAGGTTTCGCCGAGAATCGCGCCGTAGCCTGAGCGGAAGTCCGGGAAACGCGGCTGCCAGCCGAGGATCAGCTGCAGTTTTGCGCTATTGATGACGCGATCGGGCACCGGCTCCCCACCCCGGCGCCGTCCGCCCGCGCCGGAAATGAATTCGGGCACCGGCCGGGCCAGCCGCACGGCAAGCCAGCGGATCACCTCGTCCCGTGGAGCGGGCGCGCCGTCGGCGACATTGAAAACCCCGCCGGCGATCCCGGCCGGTGCAGTCAGGCAGGCGAGGATCGCGGTCACGATGTCGTCGCGATGGGCCAGGTTCAGACGGTGACGACCGCCAGTGAGGGCCCCGGCACCGCCGCGCAGTTGGTCCAACAAATGGTGGCGCCCGGGCCCATAGATTCCGGCCAGCCGCAGGATAAAACTCCGCCCGGCCGCCGGCGATCGCTCCAGGGCCTGCTCCGCCTCGCGCAGGATTCTCCCACCGGCCGAGGCCCCGGTCGTGTCCGCCATCTCGTCCACCGCCACTCCCCCGTCCTGCGGATAGACGGAAGTGCTGCTGGTGTAGACCAGAGTGCCGACAGGCCGCCCGCCGGCGGCGGCCCAGTCCAGGATCGACCTCATGCCGTCGACATAAGTGCGGCGATAGGCCTCCAAGCCGCCTCCGCCCGCACTCGTGCAGTTGACGACGTATTCCGGCTCCGCCGGGATCCGCGCGTGCCAATCGCGGGAAGCTAGATCGGCCACGACCGTGCCGGCCACCGCCGGCGCCAACTCCGCGGCCTGCTCCGCATTGCGGGTCAAGGCCGTTACTTCCGCGCCCGCCGCCGCGGCCGATCGGGCCAGCGCCGAGCCGACGTAGCCGCAGCCGAAAATCACGAGGCGTTTGCCACGAAGCGAGTCCATCGGGAGGTCCACACGGTCAGTCAAACAAAGCCGCAGAAAAACACAAATGGTGACCGACTGGGCGGCGACAGCCCCTGGGCCGCCCATTTGCCGGGAAACGATGAAAAGCGGGCGCTGGGCGCGGTCATCCATCGCTCGGCAGGTAGGGCGGGGCCTCCGGACGAGCCGCTGCAGGGTCGGATTATTCTCTCCCACACCCGGCCCGTCCGGTGGACTCGCCCCAAGCCGATCTCGACTCAACCTCCAGACTGGTGGGCGGCATCTTCTGCATGATTTATGTCCCAATATGGCCAACTTGGGCTAGCCTTTCACCCATGCCTACCGTGCTCGCGATCCTGGCCGACGGCTTCGAGGAAATCGAAGCGATGGCACCAATCGACCTGCTCCGGCGCGCCGGCGTCGAGGTCACGACAGCGTCACTGCCCGACAATCGGCACGTCACCGGCCGATGCGGCGTGACGATTCACACCGACACCACGCTGGCGGCGGTGGCCGGGCAGACCTTTGACCTGCTGTTCCTGCCGGGGGGCCCGGGGGTGAAGAACCTGCGCGCTGACCCGCGGGTGGGCCAAGCCGTCCGGAAACACTTCGAAGCCGGCCGCTGGCTCGCCGCGATTTGTGCGGCGCCGACCGTCCTCCACGACTGCGAGCTTCTGACTGGCCGGCGATACACGGCGCATTTTTCGGTGGCCAACGAATTGCCCCACATCCTGGCGTCGGAACGGGTCGTCACCGACGGGAAGGTCACCACCTCTCGCGGCGCGGGCACGGCGCTGGAATTCGGGCTGCATCTGGTCGCGCTGCTGACCTCGGCGGAGAAAGCGGCGGAAATAAGCAAAGCCATTTGTCTCTAAGGCTTTGCGCAAAAAGCGCATTGCCACGAGAGACGAGTTGCGGTTAGGTTTCCTCGGGCCGGGACCGGCCCGAAGTTTGGCAATTTGTCGATTTACTGCCCACCCCGCCGCCTCAGATCGCTGGAAGCGACGCGGCGAAGCATTGTGTAAAAGGCCGATCCGATGTGCGGAATAGCAGGGTTGATTTCCCCGGCGATCGGGCAAGCGGACCGCGAGGCCGCCGTGGCGCGCATGGTGGCGCGCGAAAAACACCGCGGACCCGACGATGACGGGCTCGTCTCGCACGGAAACGTGACGCTGGGCATGTGCCGGCTCGCGATCATCGACCCGGCTCACGGCGCGCAGCCGATGAGTTCGCCCAACGGGCGTTTCCATTTGGTTTTCAACGGCGCCATCTACAATTTTCGCGAATTGCGCCCCGCCCTCGCGTCCGCCGGCTGGGAGTTTCGCACCGATTGCGACACCGAGGTGCTTCTCGCCGGCCTGGCGCAGCACGGCCCGGCGTTTCTGCCGCGCTTGCGCGGGATGTTCGCGTTCGCGCTGTGGGACTCGCATGAGCAGAGGCTCACCGCCGCGCGCGATCCCTTCGGCATCAAGCCGCTCTATTTCGCCCGCCTCCCGTCAGGCGGCCTCGCTTTCGCGTCCGAGCTCAACGCGCTCTTTGCGGCCGGCGGCGTTGACCGCGAGATCGACCCGGTCTCCGCCGCCGAATACCTCGCGTGGTTCAGCGTGCCGGCCCCCCGCACGATTTACCGCGGCGTCACCAACCTCCTGCCAGGGCACCTGCTGTCGGCCGACACCGAGGGCCGCGCCCGCACGGAGCGCTGGTGGCGCCTCCCCGATCCCCACCAGGGCGACGTGGCGATCTCCGAGGCCGACTTCCAACGGGAATTGCGCCGCCAGCTTGAATCGACCATCCGCGCCCACCGGGTGGCGGATGTGCCCGTCGGCGCGTTTCTTTCCGGCGGGCTCGACTCAACCGCGATCGTCGCGCTCATGACCCGCACCGGCGCCACGCGGCTGAAGACGTTTACGGTCATCTTTGACGACCCGGCCGCCTCCGAGCAGGAACCCGCCCGCCTCGCGGCCAGGGCGCTGGGGACCGACCACCACGAGGAACTGGTCACCGGCGCGCGCGTGGCGGCCGACCTTCCGGGCATCCTCGATTGCTTCGATTCGCCGACCGGCGACGGAATCAACACCTATTACGTCAGCCGCGCCGCGCGCGCCGGTGGCGTCAAGGTGGCCCTTTCGGGCCTGGGTGGCGACGAGCTGTTCGGCGGCTATCCGTCGTTTTGCGACCTGCCTCGCCTGCAACGCTTCCTGCCCCTGTGGCGCCGCCTGCCCGGCACCGTCCGGGCCTTCGTCACTGCCCACCTGCGCGCCCGGCCGTCGAGCCGCTCGCGAAAGCTCGCCGATTTCCTGACGCACGCCCGCGATCTCCATGAGCTCGCCGCCCTGCAACGCCGCGTGCTGCCCGAGGGCGTCCGGCTCGGGTTGCTGGCCCCCGAGGTGCGCGTCCAGGCTGAACGCCTCGGTCCCACCCACCCGCTGCTTGACGACTTCATCGCCGAACTCCACGGCGCCGACCCACTGCAGATCATCAGCGCCTGGGAACTGCGCACCTACATGACCGACGTGCTGCTGCGCGACTGCGACGTCTTCAGCATGGCCAACTCGCTCGAGGTGCGCGTGCCGTTCATCGATCAGGATCTCATCGCCTGGCTCTGGCCGCAGAAACCGGAGTTCCGGATCGGCACCCCCGGCTCGAAGTCGGCCCTCGCGGAGGCAACCGCCGGTCTCGTGCCTGCGGCCATCCGCGCGCGCCGGAAGCAGGGTTTCAGCCTGCCGTTCGGCCGCTGGATGCGCCAGGAGCTTCGGCCGTTTCTCGACGACTGTTTTTCCCCGTCGTCGCTCGCGGGCTGTCCGTGGCTCGAGGCCGGCGCCAGTGTCAGGGTCTGGCGGGAATTTCAAAGCGGCCAGGATCCCCGCGCCTGGTCCCGCGTGTGGTCGCTCGCCATGCTCATCGCCTTCGCCAACCGCCGGCGCGCCGCATGAGGACGCTCCTGGTTTGCCCCGAACTCTTTCGCGCCGAGGGCGGCATCGCCCGGATCATGCGGCTCTACCTGAAGGCGCTGTGCGCGTCCGCGGCGCCGGGTGACGCGATCGACTGCCTGGTGCTGAACGACGGCCCCGAGCCCGACCCCCGCCTGGGCTGCTATGCGGGGCCGGCGCTGGCCACATTCACCGGGTGCGGCGGCAGCCGCCTGCGTTTCGCGGCGCAGGTGATCCAGCTCGGGCGGCGGGCCGACCGCGCGATCTGCGGGCACCTTCACCTCCTCCCGCTCGTGTGGCTGGCGCGCGGCCTGGGCTCCGACTTCGAGTATTCGCTCGTCGCCCACGGCATCGAGGTCTGGCGTCCCTACTCGTTGGCGGAACGCCGCGCCCTCCTCGGCGCCACTCACATCTTCTGCGTGAGCGATTACACCCGGCGCCAGATGCTGCGCTTCTGTGGCGACCTCGAGATTGCGCGCCTCGTCGTCCTGCCCAACACTCTCGATCCGTTTCTCGAACCCGCCCCCGGCATGACGCGAACGTCGCGACCGTCAGGACAACCCCGGCTGCTGGCCGTCTCACGGCTCGCCAATTCCGATGCCTACAAGGGAATCGACACACTGATCGAGGCCCTGCCGCTCGTGCGGCGCTACCACCCGGCGGCGCACCTGGCCATCGCCGGCGGGGGCGACGACCTGCCGCGCCTGCGCGCCCTCGCCGCCATCCAGGGTGTCGGTGACGCCGTCGATTTCCTGGGAGTCCTCGACGACGCCGCGCTTCGCGCCGAATATGCGGCCTGCGATGTTTTCGCCCTCCCGAGCCGGCGCGAGGGCTTCGGTCTGGTTTTTCTCGAGGCGATGGCCAACGGCAAGGCGTGCCTCGGCGCCCGCGCCGGCGGCATCCCGGAGGTCATCGACGACCGCGTCGGCGCGCTTGCCGAATATGGAAATATCCCCGACATTGCCGCCGCCGTGATCGACCTCGTGCGCCATCCCCGGGACCCCGAAGCCATCCGCCGCCACGCCGGTTCATTTGCCTTCCCCACGTTCCAGCGGCAGCTCGCCGCCGCCCTTGCCTAAGGTGGAAACCGAACCGACACCGGAACTGATCATCGAGGCCGGCCGGGCCTCGCACCACTACTGGCGGGACCTGTGGCGCTACCGGGAACTGCTCGGATTCCTCGCGTGGCGCGACATCAAGATCCGTTACAAGCAGACGGTGCTCGGTGCCGCGTGGGCGCTTATCCAGCCGGCGGTGACGTTGGTCGTATTCACGTTCGTCTTCGGGCGGCTGGCGCAGATGCCGTCCGGCAACGTCCCGTATCCCCTGCTCGTCATGGCCGGCCTCCTGCCCTGGCAGTTGTTCGCCAATGCGCTCTCGAACGCCAGTGGAAGCCTCGTGGGCAACTCCCACCTCATTTCAAAAGTGTATTTTCCCCGGCTGGTCGTCCCTCTCTCCGCCCTGTCCGTGGCCCTCATCGATTTTGCCCTGGTCCTGGCCATGTACGCCTGCTTGACGGCCTGGTATGGCGTGCTGCCGTCGTGGCACGTGGTCTTCCTGCCGCTCTTCATGCTCCTGGCCCTGCTGATCGCCTTTGGCGCCGGCCTGTGGCTCACCGCCCTGACGGTCAAGTACCGCGACTTCCGCTACATCACGCCATTCCTGCTGCAGGTCGGCGTATTCCTCACCCCGGTCGGCTACCGCACCGACAACCTGCCCAATTGGCGCGGGGTGCTCGCGCTCAATCCGCTGAGCGGCGTCATTGACGGTTTCCGCTGGTGCCTGCTTGGCGGCGATTTCAACCTCTCCGCCGACCTGTTGGGCCGGTCCCTGATCATCGGGGCGGTGCTGCTCGGCACCGGCCTCTGGTATTTCCGCCGGACCGAGCGGACCTTTGCCGATGTCATCTAAGCCATGAGCGACGACGCGATCATCGTCGAAAATCTCTCGAAGAAATACCGGCTCGGGGGCGTGCGCCACGACACGCTGCGCGGCCGCCTCGCCGACCTCGGCCGCGCGCCGTGGCGCTGGTTAGGACGGGAGACCGCGCCGGATCCGGCCGATTTCTGGGCGCTGCGCGACGTGTCCTTCTCCATCAAGCGTGGCGAGGTGATCGGCTTCGTCGGCCGCAACGGCGCGGGCAAGTCCACCCTCCTGAAGATCCTCTCGCGCATCACGGAGCCGACGGCCGGCACCGTGCGGCTGCGGGGGCGCGTGGCCAGCCTGCTCGAGGTCGGCACGGGCTTTCATCCCGAGTTGTCCGGCCGCGAGAACATCTTTCTCAACGGCGCGATCCTCGGGATGTCCCGCGCCGAAATCACGCGGAAGTTCGACGAGATCGTCGCGTTTGCCGAGGTCGAACGGTTCATCGACACCGCCGTGAAACACTACTCCAGCGGCATGTACGTCCGGCTCGCCTTCGCGGTCGCGGCCCACCTCGACCCGGAAATCCTCGTCATCGACGAGGTCCTCGCCGTCGGCGACACCGCCTTCCAGAAGAAGTGCCTCGGCAAGATGCAGTCGGTCTCGCAAGGCGACGGCCGCACGGTGCTGTTCGTCAGCCACAACCTCGCGTCGATCCGGCAGCTCTGCCAGTCGGCGGTGCTGCTCGCCGGCGGCCGCCTGCAGGTGAAAGGCCCCGCTGATCGCGTGCTGGATCTTTACCTCCAGGGCATGAGCGACCACGAGCCGCTGAAGGTGCCGGTCCCGCGCGACGAGATCCGCGACTGGTGCTACGCCACCTCGGTCGCCCTCGAAACACCGGCGGGCCGGCCGCAGGTCATCTTCCCGGTCGGCGCGGGATGGCAGTTCCGCGTCGGCCTCCGCGTGGTCCGACCAGTGACGGGCCTGGTCGCCTCCATCAACATCCTCTCCGCCGAGGGCGCCGCCGCGCAAACGTGCTGGTGTCCGCCCAGCAGCCTGCCGGCCGGCGACTACGAGGTGTTTTTCAAGCAGGCCACGGTGTGCCTCGAGGCCGGCTCCTACCAGATCCACGTCGACTTGAAGGAGGGCGACCGCTCGATCCAGCATTTCGAAGCCATCCGCCTTGAATTGAACGGCGAGGAGCCGGTGGGATTCTTCCCGCGCAGCTTCGGGGTCGGGACCGTGCTGAATTCGATGGTCACCGAGATTGTGCCCGCCCGCCCATGAAACGGCCGGCCCGCCGCCTGCAACGCATCGCCGAAAAACTCCGGCTCCGCCTCAAGCTCGGCTGGGCCTTTGCCACCGGCTACGAGGACGCGAACCACCGGGCCCGCCACCGGGTCAGCTTCTCGCAATGCGGCGAGGACATGATCGCCTGGTTTCTCTTCTCTCTCCGCGGCATCGACCGGCCCCGCTACCTCGATATCGGCGCCCACCACCCCACCTACCTTTCCAACACGGCCCTCTTCAGCCTACTCGGCGCCCGCGGGCTCAACGTCGAGCCCGACCCGGGGCTGTTCGCCGCCTTTCCGCTCCAGCGGCCCCGTGACATCAACCTCAACATCGGCATCGCCGAGACCGCCGGCGAGATGACTTTCTATCGGATGTCCGACCCGACCCTGAACACGTTTTCGCAGGAAGAGGCCGAACGCCTGGCCCAACGCCCCGGTTTTGCCATCCGGGAACGGGTGCGGCTGCCAGTTGAGCCCATTGCCTCCGTGCTCGCCCGCCACCAATTCGTGCCTGACTTCGTGTCCATCGACGTCGAGGGCCGCGACCTCGACATCCTCCGCACCTACGACTTCGAACGGCACCGTCCGCTGGTCATCTGCGCGGAAACCCTCGAATTCCAGGGCGCCCCGGCCGGGCGGAAAAACACCGACCTGATTGAATTCCTGCAGGCCCGCGGATTCGCGGTGTATGCCGACACGCACATCAACACGATCTTCCTCGACGAGCGTCCGCGCCCCGCGCCCTGACGCTCGCGCCGGCGCACCCGGCTAAGCCCGACCGTGCCCGCTGCCACCAGACACCTTCCCACTCGCCCGCCCTGGCGGGATCGCCTGCTCGCTCATTTCCGCCGCCACCGGTGGCGGGGCTACCTGCGTCTTTCCGCCTGGCTGAAGCCGCCCTCCGGCCGCCGGGAGTTGCGCGTGCCGTGCCGCTACGGCTCGCAGTTCTTCCTCAATCCCGCGGACTACATCGACGATTTTGTGATTCGGGAGGGTTTCTACGAATCCGAGGTGCTCGAGGCCGTGCGGCCCGCACTCGGACCCGGTGCCGTGCTCTGGGTCGTGGGATGCAACTTCGGGCTTCACGCCGTCACCGCCAAGTGGCTGCATCCCGACGCCCGCGTGGTGGCCTTCGAGCCGCTCCCGGCCATGGGCGCCCGCCTCCAGGAGAATTGCGATCTCAACGGCGTCGACGTCGAGCTGCACGCGTACGCGCTTGCCGACTCCGCGGGCGTCCTGCCCTTCTTCGTGAACACCGCCGGCAATCCCGCCATGTCGACGCTGCACCCGGATCCCGCCGGCGTGTACGACCTCCGGCTCACGGTGGCGACACTTCCGGCGACGGAGGTTGTCGCCCGCGGGCTCGCCCCGGCGCCGACCGTCGCGATCATCGACGCCGAGGGGGCGGAGACCGAGGTGTTGCGCGGGTTCGGGCCGCTCCTGGGCAACGCCGCGCTGCGCCAGATCGTCCTCGAGGCGCCCAACGATTTCCTCGAGACGCACGTCCCCGCTGGCCTCTTCCAGGCGCTCTCGTCCGCCGGCTTCAACCTGCGGCGCCTCGAACGCCGCGAGAAAACCGCGCACGGGCTCTCCAATTTCTCGGCGACCCGCCCGTGATCGCCGCCACCGTCCAACCATGAGCCCATCGCTCTTCTCGCGCTTCCTCGGCGCCTTCGAACGGGTCGGGCGGATCGCGCAGCGCCGCCGCCGCCGCCTGCGCCTCCGCGGCACGGTGGCCGCCGGCCTCGAGCCCGCGCACCTCGACTCGCTCGAAATCCTCGAGTGGGTGCGGACGAGCGCCCGTCCCCCGATTGCGACCGTGTACGACCTCGGCGCCAATGTCGGCACGTGGACCGCCCTCGCCCGCACGATCTTTCCCGGCGCGCGCATCGAGGCCTTCGAGCCGCTGCCCGGGCACGCCGATGATTTTGCCCTCCGCACCAGGGGCTGGCCCGCGGTCAACCTGCACCGGGTCGCCCTCGGTTCCGAGCCGGCTGAGGCCGAGATGGATGTCACCAGCTACTCGGACGCCGCCAGCCTCCTGCCGCTCGCCAAGGCCAGCCGTGACTATTTCGGCCTCGCACCTGGCGCCCGCGTCCGCGTGCCGGTCGTGCGCCTCGACGACTGGTCCGTCACGCACCAACTGCCGCCGCCCGACCTGATCAAGCTCGACCTCCAGGGCTACGAGCTCGAGGCGCTGCGGGGCGCGGCCATCGTGCTTCCGCATGTCCGCTATGTCCTGACCGAGGTCAGCTTCGCCGAGTTTTACGCCGGCCAGCCCCTCTTCACCGACGTGGCCGAGTTTCTTTCCGACCGCGGGTTTCACCTCGCCGCCCTGGGGCACAACGCCGCGGCGTCCGCGCCGCTCGTCCAAGCGGACGCCTTGTTTACGCGGGCCCGCACCACACTCTAGGCCGCACCCGCGGCCTCGATTCTCCTGTCTTTTTCGCCGTCCGTTTCCTTCATCGTCCCGACCTACGGCCGGGCCGCCACGCTGCGCGACACCCTGCGGTGCGCGCTGGCGCAGGAGTATGCCGACTTCGAGGTCATCGTCGCATCCCAGGATCCGGAGCCGCCCCCCTACCTGGCCGAGCTCGTCCGGGCCCATCCCGGCAAACTCCACGTGCTCCGGCTGCCCCGGCCCAACGCGAACGCGGCGCGGAACGTCGCAATTGCGGCCGCCCGGGGCGACGTGCTGCTCTCAATCGACGACGACGTCCTGTTCGGCCCCGATTACGCGTCCCGCCACGCGGCGCGCTATGCGAAACCGCAGACCGGATTTGTCATGGCGCTGACCCTCGATCGCGTGGACCAGCCACAGCGCGAGGCGCTGGCCGCCCATGCCGCGTTGCTGGCGCTGCCCCAGATCCCGGGGGCGGACACGCTGGTTCCAATCAAGTGGGCCCCGACCTGCAGCACCTCCTATCGGAAAGCCGCCATCCTGAAGGCGGGGGGGTTCGATCCTTATTTCACCGGAGGCGTGGCCGATGACACCGATATTGCCGTGCGCATCCTGGCCACGGGTTTTTCCGGGTTCCTGGACACTGGCATCGCCCTCACCCACCTTGCCGCCACCAGCGGGGGCTATGCATCGCGCGACCCGCAACGGACCTTTGAACGCCGGCTGAACGACCAGCGCATGCGCCTCTACTTTGCCTCGAAAAACCGTCTGCTCATCGGCACGCGCGACGCCGCCCGCCTTTTCGTCAGCAGCCTCCGCGTCGTCCTCCGGGCCTGCCGCGACCGATACGGTCTCGCCGGCTGGCTGCGGGCGCCGTTCGCCTTTGCGCGCCTGGCGTGGCACGCCGCCCGCGACGCCCGCACGAATGCCGCCCATCGATGAACTGGCCGCGCCTCACGATCGTCACCACCAATCGGAATTACGGCCGGTACCTGGGCGCCGCGATCGATTCGGTCCTCACCCAGGATTATCCGAATCTCGAGTACCTTGTCCTCGACGCCGCCTCGACCGACGACTCGGCGGCGGTCATCCAGCGCTACGCGCCGCGCCTGGCCTACTGGCATTCGAAGGCCGATGGCGGCCCGGCCGCGGGACTCAATGCCGGGCTGCGCCGCGCCACGGGTGAGTGGTTTCATTACCTCAACAGCGACGACTTCCTTCTGCCCGGTGCGTTGCGACGCTTCGCCGCGGTCGCCGCGGCCGCCGGCCCGCGCCTTTGGATCAGCGGAGGACGGCACGAAGTCGACGCCAGCGGCAATTTCCAGCGCACCGTCTTGCCGTGGCGGGCCGAAACGCACCTTTTTCCACTTGGCCGGATGTGGCACCCGGCCGAGGGCACTTTTCTCCATTTGCCGTCGTTGCGCCGCCTCGCGCTCGAGTTTGACGAGGCCTACCAGAACATCTTCGACACCGTGCTCTATACCAAGCTCGACCGGCTGGCGCCGCCGCTCTACGCGGATGCCTACTTTGGGGCGATGCGCCTGCACGGCGCCAATCTTTCGGGCCCGGCGAATTCCGCGTCCGTCGCCCGCGACGCCGCCCGCTTTGGCCGCGAGTGCGGTCGGGAAACCCTGGGGCAGCGGCTCGCCGCCCGCCTTTTCACCAGCCGGCTGGTCCGGCCAACCGAGAAAATCCTGGCCGCCGGATTCCGCCGCGGAATCCTCGGACGGAGCCCACCGCGGGAAGCGGCGCGGCCGCGCCCCGACGGTTCCTACGAGGTGATGCCGATCCTGCGCGCGCTGCGCCTCCCTCCATCCCCGGCATGAACCTGCTCTTCGTCGAGGAACGACCCCGCTTCATCGGCGGCTCCGAGCGCATGAGCCTTGCGCTCTGCCGCCACGCGATCGCGCGCGGCCACCACGCCTTCCTGGCCCATGCCGAGCCCGGCGACATGGTGGGGGCCTACGCCGCGAGCGGTGCCAAGGTGACCCGCCTGCCCGTCCGACCGCTCGCTGTCCGCCAGCCGCTGCAGGCCTGGCGGTCCGTCCGCGCCCTCGCGCGGATCGCCGCGGAGGAGAAGATCGACTGGATATTCACGTCCCAGGTGTCGTACGTGAGCCTGCTCGCCCTTGCGGGCCGGCTGTCCGGCGCCGGCACCGCCGTGCACCTCGGACTGGCCTACGATTTCCCGTCACCCCTTTTTCGCTTCGGGCAGCGCCGCATTCACCTCGGCGTGGCACCCTCCGCCCACACCGCAACGGCCTGGCTTCTTCGCGGCTGGCCCCCGGAGTCGTTGCAGATCATTCCCAACGGGGTCGACCTTGAGGTGTTCCGTCCCTCGGGCGACCGGGCGACGGCACGCCAGAAGCTTGCCGCGATTCCAAGCGGACAGCCTCTGGTGACGTACGTCGGCCGGTTGGTCGGTGAAAAGGGAATTTTCACCCTGCTGCGGGCTTTCGCCGCCTATCGACGCACCGCCGGCAACGGGTTCCTCCTGCTCGCTGGCCACGCCGCGGCCGACGAGGTCGCCGCCCTGCACCGCCTGGCCACCGAGCTGGGCCTGCCCGCCGACGCCTGGCGGGTGCAGACCGCCACCGATCGGCCGGAGGAAATCTACCGCGCGGCCGACATCGCCGTGACGCCGTCGG
>Ga0265327_10000956_pt1 | contig 41506 bp, 38 predicted proteins | sample 41621metaG_FD_202089 | JGI IMG/M metagenome (GOLD analysis project Ga0265327, IMG submission 202089) | Rhizosphere microbial communities from Carex aquatilis grown in University of Washington, Seatle, WA, United States - 4-16-21 metaG | ecosystem: Host-associated > Plants > Roots > Rhizosphere... | reverse complement strand
CGTGGCCTACACCGACCCCGAGGTGGCCTGGGTCGGCCTCACCGAGGACCAGGCCAAGGCGCAGGGCATCAAGATCGAGAAGGGACTGTTCCCTTGGACTGCGTCCGGCCGGGCCATCGCCAACGGACGCGACGAGGGCTTCACCAAGCTGCTGTTCGATGCCAGTCCGGAGGGCGGGCATCGCATCCTCGGCGGCGGCATCGTGGGCACCCATGCGGGCGACATGATCGGCGAGATCGCGCTGGCCATCGAGATGGGGGCCGACGCGGTGGACATCGGCAAGACCATCCATCCGCACCCCACGCTCGGCGAGAGCATCGGCATGGCGGCCGAAGTGGCGCACGGGGAGTGCACCGACCTGCCGCCGGTCAAGAAGAAGTAGGCAGCCCGCGGGCAGGCGCAGGCCTGCCTGGCGGCATCAAGCCGAGACACAAAAAATCCCGCCTGGCGCGGGATTTTTCTTTGGCGGAGCGGGGAGGCTCAGTCGCCCGAGACGGTCGGCGCGTCCTGCGCCGCCTGGACCCGCCGCGCGCCGCTGAAGCGCCGCTGCCAGTAGCTGCCGCTCATGTCCTCGACCCGGACCTCGGCGCCCGGCTTGGGCGAATGGATGAACTTGCCTTCGCCGACATAGATGCCGACATGGCTGAACGCGTTGCGCATGGTCTTGAAGAAGACCAGGTCGCCCGGCTTGAGTTCGGAGCGGTCGATCTTCTGGGTGGCGGCGGCCTGCTCGGCGGCGCGGCGCGGCAGGACGAAGCCGATGGTCTGGTCGTACATCGCGCGGACGAAGCCGCTGCAGTCGAAGCCGGTCTCGGCGGTGTTGCCGCCGCGGCGGTACGGCACGCCCAGGAAGCCAATCGCGGTCACCACCAGGTCGGATGTGCGGTCGGCGACGGTCTGGCGAACCTGCTTGAACTGGCCGATGAAGCCCTTCTCGACCAACGGGGGCGGGGTGCGTTCATCGGGATGATCTGTCAGCGGAGCGGCATGGGCGCTGAAGGCGAGCAACAGGCTGGCGGATAGGAGCAATAAACGCATGGCGCGTAGGATATTGACGACACCATGCGGTGTCAATTTCATGCGGATTCTCGATTATCCACGTAAACAGCTGTCACGAAACGCGATTTCGTGATATCTCACAATCGAAAATGTAAAAGTTTCGATTATGGGAAATAAGTGCCTGCGCGAATGTAATGCGAAAGATTTGCAATTTGTGACGATGGCGGCAATCGGCTTCGAGCCTGTCCGATTTCGCATCGCCGTATTGAATGTGCCAATCGGCGTGCATTTCTCGGAGCCGGAGCGCCGCCAGGCCAGGCGCGCACCGGCCATCCAATGGCCGTCACCCGAAACCTGAAGCTGCAGCCAGAGTCCTGGCCAGCGTTACATCTTCGCGTCCACCGAGCCCGTGGCCGCCGCCACCGAAGGCAAGACCGGCAGGTCCACCATCACCGCCTGCCCCGGCGTGGTGCAGCCGCTGTCGCAGCAGCGTCCGGGTTGCCGGTTCCGGGTGATCGCGCGTGCCGGATCGTGCGGCGCGGCAGTGGGCGAGCCGTCCGCGGCGATGCCGCGCTCCAGGATGCGCTCGACCAGTTCCACCTTCGAGCCGACCGGGTAGTTGCGGTAGATCTCCTGCTTCATCGCGGCCGGCGAGCCGCCGCCGTGCAGGCTGATCACGCTGTACCAGCCGCCCTGGTAGCCGGCCGTCAGATCCTCGATGAAGCGCGCCGTCTCGATGCGCTGTTCGTAGGGGACATCGGGATTGGCACGCAGCACCTCGGACAGGCGCGCCGCGGTCTCGGGGTTGTGGTCCTCGTCGGGCCCGGGCAGCGTCACGATCAACCCGCCGCTCACGTAGTGGGCGATGCGATGCATGTCGTAGATCTTGGTGGCCAGCAGCAGCTTGCCGATGTTGCTGAACACCGGGTCGGGCATGAAGACCTCGCACATCGGGTCGGCCTTGGCATAGACGCTGGCCGCCACGCCGCAGGCGTAGAAGCCCTCGGTGATGGTGATCAGCTCGACCATCTGCTCGCGCAGGTGCGTCTCGCGCCCCGGATCGAAGCCGTTGGCCTCGCACATCAGCGCGCCGGCGCCGATCAGCAGGTCGCCGAAGCCGGCGCGCGCGCCGATGCAACTGTGGCGATGGTGGGTGGCGTAGCTGTAGGTGAGGTGCCCGCTGTGCTCCCATTCGCCGGCATAGAAGACCCGTTCCATCGGCACGAAGACGCGATCGAAGATGCACACGCCGGTGCTCTGGCCGAACTTGCGGCTGAAGAGCGCCTCGCCATGCTCCAGCTTCTCGCCGGGCCGGCCCGCCGGCCGCGCCACGATGGTGAGGCCGGGCGCGTCCAGCGGCACTGCGCAGCAGACCGCGAAGTCGGCGTCTTCGGCGCCCATGTTGCGGCAGGGCATGACCAGCAATTCATGCACGTAGGGGGCGCCGGTCACGATCGCCTTGGTGCCCGAGATCACGATGCCGCGCTTGCCGCCCTGCAGCGCACTGCGCTCGACGACGTGCAGGTAGCTGTCGACCTGCGCCTGCTCGTGGGGGCGCTTGCTGCGGTCGCCCTTGGCATCGGTCATGGCCACGCCGAGGGTCAGGTCCTGGTCCTGCACCCGGTGCAGGTAGGCGTCGAAGCGCTCGCGGTGCTCGGTGCCGCCGCGCGCGTCGTCGATGCGCGCCGAGACCTGGGCGATCGCATTGAGCGCGTCGTGGGTCAGGTAGCGCTGCGCGCAGCCGGTCTCCTGGCACACCAGGCGAACCGCTTCCAGCTTGTTGAGCAGGTCGCCCGAGCTCGTGTTGATGTGCGAGAGCCGGTTCACCCGCTTGCCGCTGGTGTGCTGCACCGCGGTCATGAGGCGCTGGTGCTCGGGTTTCAACGCGTAGTCGTAGGTCAGCGCGATCGCATTGATGCCGGGTTGGAAGGCCGCTTCGTCGGCGACGCTCTGCACCGGCCGCCCATCGACGAAGATGCGCGGGCGATAGCGGCGCAGCGATTCGCGGTAGTCATTGCCGGACATCAGGTGGGCGGTGGAGGCAAGGGGAGCGTTCATCGTCTCTTCGATCAAGCGGTGAGAATCGGGGGGCATGGCGCCAGAATTCTGATGCTTTGCGCCCGGCTTCGCCGGCTGCCCGATTTTTTGCCCCCGAAAGACATCCCATGCTGCTCGATGCATCCCGATCCCAACTGGTCCTGGTCGACTACCAGGCGCGCCTGATGCCGGCCATCCACGAGGCCGACGCGGTTCTTCGCAATGCGCTGCGCCTTGCCCGGATGGCCCGGCTGGTCGGGGTGCCCGTCTTCGGCACCGAACAGAACCCGTCGAAGCTGGGCGAGAACCCGCCCGAGATCCGCGCGCTGTGCGATCGCACGCTGGCCAAGATGCATTTCAGCGCCGCCGAGGAAGGCCTGGGCGAATGGCTGCGCGCGCCGGCGCCGGCCGCTCCCAAAGGCAACGCGCGCAGCCTGCCCAAGCACCTGCAGAAGCCCGCGGCGGCTTCGGCCGAGGAACGCGATGCGATCGTCATCGCCGGTTGCGAGGCCCATGTCTGCCTGCTGCAGACCGCGCTCGACCTGTTGGAGGACGAATTCGAGGTCTGGGTGGTGACCGATGCCTGCAGCTCGCGCACCGAGCGCAATCGCGATGCGGCCTTCGACCGGCTGGCCGGCGCCGGCGCCGAGCTGCTGACCACCGAGATGGTGGGCTTCGAGTGGCTGCGCAGCGCGGAGCATCCGCGATTCAAGGAACTTCAGGCGTTGATTCGCTGATTTTTCGAGGCGCTGCGTCCGGGACATCCATCACGGAGCCAGCCCGTCGTCGTTCGCGCGCAGCCCCAGCGGCGCGCCGGCATCGGCCGGCGAGCCACCGGCCTCGATGAAGAGCCGCTTGATCATCGGATAGCGCTCGTGCACCTTGGCCTCCAGCCCGGCGATGGCCGCCGCGGCCTCCTCGGTCGGGGTGCCTTCCTCGAAATCCAGGTCGATGATCGCCAGCACCTGGTCCGGCCCCATGTACATCGACAGGATGCGGCCGACCGCCGCGACCCGCGGCTCGGCCAGCGCCAGGGCGCGGATCGCCCGCGCGGTCTCGGGCCGGATGCCTTCGCCGATCAGCAGGCCGCGCGATTCGCGCACCAGCAGCACCGCCACGCCGGCCAGCAGCAGGCCGATCAGCAGCGAGGCCACGCCGTCGAGCTGGGGCATGTCCAGGCGCTGGCTCAGGTAGATGCCGACCGCTGCGATGACCAGCCCCGCCAACGCGGCCGAGTCCTCGGCCAGCACGGTGTAGGTGCTCGGGTCCTTGCTGGCGTGCAGCGCGCTCCAGAAAGGCCGCTGCCGGGCCTCGCGGCGAAACTGGCGCAGCGCGATCAGGAAGCTCGACCCCTCGAACAGCGCCGCGATCAGCAGCACCGCGTAGGTCCAGCCCACGTCGCGCACCGGAACGGGCTGCTGGATGTGCTGCACGCCCTCGTAGATCGACACGCCGCCGCCCAGGCCGAAGATCAGGATCGCGACGATCAGGCTCCAGAAATAGAGCTCCTTGCCGTGGCCGAAGGGATGCTCGTCGGTGGCAGGCCGCTGGCTCAGCCGCAGGCCGACCAGCAGCAGGATGCCGTTCAAGGTGTCGACCGCGCTGTGCACGCCTTCGGACAGCATGGCCGAGCTGCCGGTGATGCCGGCGACGGTGAACTTGACGACCGCGATCGCGATGTTGGCGGCGATGGCGCCGTAGACCGCTGTTCTGGATTCCGCCATCGGATGAGTTCGTGCTGTTCTTGTGCTGGGTATCCAACTTAGGCCCCGGGCCGGCGCAAAGCTGTAGGTGCAAGGCCCGCGCTGCCTTCGGACCGGGCGGCCGCTCGAGTCGCCGGGCGTTGCAGGGCCTGCCCGGCAGCAATCGATCAGGGCGGCGCGCGTCGCCGCGGCCGGCGCAGGTAGGCCTCGCGCACGATCAGCGCCATGGTCTCGACCGGCGTGAAGACCAGCGAGGCGCTGCCGATCACCGCGCAGCAGAAATCGCCCAGCTGGAAGACGGCCGGCGCGCGCGGGTCGACCAGGTAGCGGCTGATGAGAAGCGCATGGAACAGGAAGAGCAGCAGGTTGGCAGCCAGCACCGCCTTCAGCAGCCGGTTGCGGTACATCGCCGAGCAGATGCCGGCCTGCACGGTCGATGCAGCCAGCATCGACATCCCGAGCGGATAGCCGGCCGCATAGGCCTCCAGCCCGATCGCGGCCAGCACCAGCGAGGCGGCGCCCAGCAGTGCCGACTTGCGGCGCACCGCGGCGATGGTGCTGGCGGATCGGGAACGGGCCATCAGCGCAGCGGCAGGCCGCCGATCGCCGCGGCCGACTTCTTCACCCGCTGCAGAGTCTGGCGATAGAGCCGCGATTCGCGCCAGGGATCGAGGTGATCGATCAGCCAGCCGGCCAGCAGGATCAGGGCCAGCACGCCAAGTGTGTAGAGGTCGGAATTCATGTCGCTTCCCCTTTGCAAGAGCCTGGCGCCAGTCTGGCTTCCAGGCCCGGGGCTGGGAATCCGCCATTGGACGGAGGTGCGGGGCAAAGGGAATAGGGCTGAAGTAGTTGCAAGTAGTAGCACTTTTCGTTGCGCTTCGGCTGCAAGGCCGGGCGGCCAGGTCGTAGGTCGCGCCCAAGCGGGATCAGCGCGGCTGCAACCGCCTGTAGGCGCTGAAGTGCCGTATCGCCTGCTGCTTGTGGCCCAGCCGGTCGTGCAGCCGGGCGGCATTGAAGTGCGCGTCGGCCAGGGTCGGATCGAGCTGGAGGCTGCGCTCGTAGGCGAGCAGGGCATCGGGCAGGCGGTCGAGATCCTCCAGCGCCACCGCGCGGTTGAAGTGAAGCAATGCCTGGTCCGGGCGATGGCCAAGCGCAGCGTCGTAGAGGGCGGCGGCCTCGCCGAAGCGGCCCGACTCGCAGAGCATCGCGCCCAGGTTCAGGTAGGAGTCGACATGGGTCGGATCCAGCGCCAGCGCCGCGCGGTAGGCGCGCCCGGCGGCTTCGGCGTCGGTGGCCTCCAGTGCCTCCGCGCGCTCGAAGAGGTCGGTGACCGAGGCATCGGCTTCGGCCGCCGGCGCCTTCGATGGCCGCTCGACGAAGCTCACCGCGCCGCGCGCCGAAGCGACCTCGAAGTCCATCAGCAACTGGCCCGATTCGGCCTCCCACTGGGTGCCGCGGTCGTGCACCGCGATCCGGCTGCCCACCGCAGTGATGCGCAGTCCGCTCAGCGGCAGTTCGGCCGGCAGGCTGGACTTCAATTGCGCCAGGGCGCGCAGGATGCGGCGCGTCGGTATGGCGGCCGACTGCAGGCGGTGCGCGGTGCGCAGCAGCACCACGTCGCGGAAGGAGAAACGGTATTCATTGCGCGGGCCGCGCGTCGGACTCACGAACCCATTGGCGATCAGGCGCGAGATCGCGCTGCGGGAGAGGCCGAGCATGTCCTGGATGCCGCGCAGGGTGTGCGGCGCATCGGGGCCTGGCGCGCTCACTTCCTGGCGCGAGCCCGCACCGGAACGGCCGGCTCGGCTTCCTGCGCGCTTTTCCGGGCGCCGGTGGCCCGCTTGGCGCCCTTGCGCTCGCCGGCATCCGATTCGGCCGCGACCGGAGCCGAGCGGGCAGGGCGCTTGGCGCCGCCGGCGGCCGGACGGGCCAGGCTGGCCTTGAGCATTTCGGTGAGGTCGATGATCTGGCCGCTGGAACTGGGTTCGCGCTCCTCGGTGGCGACCACCTGCTGGCCGCTGATCTTGTCGTCGATGGCCTTCAGGATGCGCTTCTTCTCCTCGTCGACGAACTGGGCCGGGTCGTAGCTGTCCTCGGAGATCTGGTCGATCAGCTGGAGCGCCAGCTTGACCTCGGCCGCGGAGGGCGCAACGTCCTCGATCTCGAGGTCCTTCATCGAGCGCACCTCGTCGGCATAGAGCAGCTGCTGCAGCACCAGGCCATCCTCGGCGGCACGCACCTGCACCACGTACTGCTTGCCCTTCCAGGCCCAGCGGGCCAGGGCGCAGCGTCCGCTGTCGCGCATGGCCGCCTTCAGGAGCGAATAGGACTTTCCCCCGCGCTTGTCGGGCGCCAGGAAGTAGGCCTTGTCGTAGTAGATCGGGTCGACCGCCTTCTCGGGGATGAAGCTCACGATGTCGACCGCGTGGCTGGCGCTTTCCTCGACCGCCTTGAGCTCCTCGGCGGTGAAGAGCACATAGCGGTCCTTCTCGAATTCGTAGCCCTTGATCATCTCGCTGCGCGGCACCACCAACTGCGGATCCTTCTCGGAGACGTATTGCTGCTTGACCCGCGAGCCGTCCTTCGTCAGCAGGTTGAAGCGCACGGTGGCGCTGCTCTCGGTGGCCGAGTAAAGCTTGACGGGAATGGACACCAGTCCGAAACCGAGCGACAGCGAAGCGATTGAGCGGGCAGCCATGCGAAGGTCTCCAAGCGGGGCGCGACGGCCCCGGGGCGGGTCAGGATGCCACTTTCCAGGCCCTTGGGAAAGAGGACTGTGGCTTTTCGCGCGAGCCCGCACAGCCGCTCGCGACGGCCGCCGATGCGCGCCGGCAGCACTTTTCGCCCGAGTCGTGAAATCAGTCCGGCCCCAAGCGTGCGCAACTGCACAGCCTTCGCCGCAAGGCGTATGCCCAGTCCTGCGCCGAGCGGGCAGACTTGCTTCATCGACACATCGAGGAGGTTGGAATGGATTTCTTGCTCTGGGTCTGCATCGCTGCCGCCGTCGCCGCTGTGGCGACCGGCTGCCTGCTGGTGATTCCGATGCTGCGCGGCCGCACGGCATCCGCGCGGAAGACTTCGCGCACCAGCCAGGTCCGCGACCAACCCTCCACCACGGGCGGCGGTACCGCTTTCGGCCGGCTGTCGACCATTCGCTGACCGTGAATTTGTAGGAAGTTTCCTACATCGCAATAAGAATTTCTTGCATCCAGCGTCTGCCCGAGCGAGGATCGCTCGCCGCGGCGCAATGGCCCCGCAACGGGAGACCGCGGTACCCAACCGAGGCTTTCCATGAAGTTGACGAACCCGTGCTGCGCCGAGGAGGCGCACCTTCCCAACGGCCGGCGCAGCTGGCTCAAGAAAGCGGGCGCCGGCACCGGCGCGGCGCTGCTTCTGGCCAACCTGGCATTGCGCACGGACGACGCCGAAGCGGCCTCTCTGACGCAGGCCCAGCGCGACAGCCTCACGCCCGACGCCATCATCGCGCTGATGAAGAAGGGCAACGAGCGCTTCCGCTCCGGCAAGATGAAGCCGCAGGACTTCCTGGCCCAGAAACGAAGCAGCATCAACGGGCAGTACCCGGCCGCGGTGATCCTGAGCTGCATCGACTCGCGCGCGCCGGCCGAGATCATCCTCGACCTGGGCATCGGCGACACCTTCAATGCGCGCGTGGCCGGCAACATCTCGACCAAGGAAATGCTGGGCAGCATGGAGTTCGCCTGCGCCATCTCGGGCGCCAAGGTGGTGCTGGTGATGGGCCATACCGGCTGCGGCGCGATCAAGGGTGCGATCGACAACGCGCAGCTGGGCAACCTGACCGGCCTGCTCGACGTCATCAAGCCGGCGGTGGAGGCCACCACCTTCAGCGGCGAGCGCAGCAGCAAGAACGACGCCTTCGTCGATGCGGTCGCAGTCACCAATGTCAAGAAGACCCTCGAAGCGATCCGTGCCGGCAGCCCGGTGCTGGCCGATCTCGAGAAGAAGGGCCAGATCAAGATGGTCGGCTCGATGTACCACCTGAACGGCGGCCTGCTCGAGTTCCTGGCCTGAGCGAGTCCCTCTGCAGAGGCACTGCGGCGCGTCGCGCGGCGGGTCAGAATGGCGCTTCGCCATCAACGAGACCGGAGACCGAACGCATGAGCCGCTATGCCGATTTCTATCGTCAATCCATCGACGCGCCGGAGGCCTTCTGGGCCGAGCAGGCCCGGCTGATCGATTGGGAGACGCCACCGGCGCAGGTGCTGGACGCATCCAACCCGCCCTTTGCGCGATGGTTCGCGGGCGGCAGGACCAATCTCTGCCACAACGCGGTCGATCGCCACCTGGCCGCGCGCGCCGAGCAGCCTGCGCTGATCTTCGTGTCGACCGAGACCGGGGTGGAGCGCAGCTACAGCTTCAGGGAACTGCACGCCGAGGTGCAGCGCGTGGCCGCCAGCCTGATCGAACTCGGCGTGGGCCGGGGCGACCGGGTGCTCATCTACATGCCCATGATCGCCGAGGCCGCCTTCGCGATGCTGGCCTGCGCGCGCATCGGCGCGATCCATTGCGTGGTCTTCGGCGGCTTCGCGAGCGGTTCGCTGGCCTCGCGCATCGAGGACGCCACGCCGAAGCTGATCGTCAGCGCCGATGCCGGCTCGCGCGGCGGCAAGGTGCTGGCATACAAGCCGCTGCTGGACGAGGCGATCCGGCTGTCCGCGCACAAGCCGCAGGCGGTGCTGCTGGTGGATCGCGGGCTGGCGCCGATGGCCCTCACCGAAGGGCGCGACCACGTGGCCGGCGCGCTGTTTGAGAAGCATCGCGGCGCCACCGTGCCCTGCGCCTGGCTCGAATCGACAGAGATCAGCTACACCATCTACACCAGCGGCACCACCGGCAAGCCCAAGGGCGTGCAGCGCGACACCGGCGGCTATGCGGTCGCGCTGGCCGCCAGCATGAAGCACATCTTCGACGGCCGCGCCGGCGAGTGCTACTTCTCGACCAGCGACATCGGCTGGGTGGTGGGCCACAGCTACATCGTCTACGGACCGCTGATCGCCGGCATGGCCACGATCATGTACGAGGGCCTTCCGACGCAGGGCATCGACCGCCAGCCCGACGGCGGCATCTGGTGGCGGCTGGTCGAGAAATACAAGGTGACGGTGATGTTCAGCGCGCCGACCGCGGTGCGCGTGCTCAAGAAGCAGGACCCGGCGCTGCTCAAGAAATACGACCTCTCGACCCTGCGTGCGCTCTTCCTGGCCGGCGAGCCGCTGGACGAACCCACCGGGCGCTGGATCGGCGAGGGCCTGGGCGTGCCGATCATCGACAACTACTGGCAGACCGAGTCGGGCTGGCCGATCCTCACCGTGGCCAACGGCGTCGAGCCGATGCCCAGCAAGTTCGGCAGCCCCGGCATCCCGATGTACGGCTACAGGGTCAAGATCCTGCACGAGAGCACCGGCGAGGAACTCACCGGAGCCAACGAGAAGGGCGTCGTGGTCATCGAGGGGCCGACCCCGCCGGGCTTCATGCAGACCGTCTGGCGCGACGACGCGCGCTTTGTCAACACCTACTGGAAGAGCGTGCCCGGCAAGCTGGTCTATTCGACCTTCGACTGGGGCATTCGCGATGCCGACGGTTATTTCTACATCCTCGGGCGCACCGACGACGTGATCAACGTGGCCGGCCACCGGCTCGGCACGCGCGAGATCGAGGAAAGCATCTCCGGCCATGCCAATGTCGCCGAGGTCGCGGTGGTCGGCGTCGCCGATGCGCTGAAGGGGCAGGTCGCGATGGCCTTCGTGGTGCCGCGGGACGGGGCGGCGCTGGGCGACGAGAAGGTCGCGCTGCAGCTCGAGGGCGAGATCATGAAGCGGGTGGCCGACGACCTCGGCGCGCTGGCCCGGCCGGCGCGGGTGCGCTTCGTGAGCGGCCTGCCCAAGACGCGCAGCGGCAAGCTGCTGCGCCGGGCCATCCAGGCGGTCTGCGAGCAGCGCGACCCCGGCGACCTGACCACCATGGACGATCCGGCCGCGCTGCAGCAGATCCGTCATCTTCTGGCCTGACACTCGGGCCTTGAGAAAACCGCGTGCCGACGCCAGATGACTGGCGTGGCACAATGCGGGAGTACCTAGGCCCTTCCCCAGCCACAGTCGCATCCGCCAATCGGTCCAGCCGTGTCGCGGAAGGTTTCTTAAACCAACTCGTGCTTCCCTCAGGGAAGCGAAGGTCAGCGCAATATGAGCGAATCATCGTCGACGGGCTCGTCCGTCTACAGCGCCTATCAAGGCAACACCTACCTCTTCGGCGGCAACGCCCCGTACGTCGAGGAGATGTACGAGAACTACCTCAGCAACCCCGGCAGCGTCCCCGACAACTGGCGCTCCTACTTCGACGCGCTGCAGAACGTGCCGGCCACCGACGGCACGCAAGCCCGCGACGTACCGCACCAGCCGGTCATCAACGCATTCGCCGAGCGCGCCAAGCAGGGCACCACCAAGGTGGTGGTCGCGAGCGGCGCCGATTCCGAACTAGGCCGCAAGCGCACCGCGGTGCAACAGCTGATCGCCGCCTACCGCAACGTCGGCGCCCGCTGGGCCGACCTCGACCCGCTCAAGCGCACCGAGCGCCCGGTCATCCCCGAGCTCGAATCGTCCTTCTACGGCTTCGCCGACGCCGACCTCGAGACGGTCTTCAACACCAGCAACACCTTCTTCGGCCGCGACACCATGTCGCTGCGCGACCTGCTGAACGCCCTGCGCGAGACCTACTGCGGCACCATCGGCGCCGAGTACATGTACATGACCGACCAGGGCCAGAAGCGCTGGTGGCAGCAGAAGCTCGAGAGCGCCCGCACCAACCCGCAGCTCAATCCCGAGCAGAAGCGCCGGGTGCTCGAACGCCTGACCGCCGCCGAAGGCCTGGAGCGCTTCCTGCACACGAAGTACGTCGGCCAGAAGCGCTTCTCGCTCGAAGGCGGCGAGAGCTTCATCGTCTCGATGGACGAGCTGATCAACCAGGCCGGCCTGAAGGGTGTGCAGGAGATCGTCATCGGCATGGCCCACCGCGGCCGCCTCAACGTGCTGGTCAACTCGCTGGGCAAGCTGCCGGCCGACCTGTTCGCCGAGTTCGACCACACCGCGCCTGAAGAGCTCACCAGCGGCGACGTCAAGTACCACCAGGGCTTCAGCTCCGACGTCACCACGGCCGGCGGCCCGGTGCACCTGAGCCTGGCCTTCAATCCCTCGCACCTCGAGATCGTCAATCCGGTGGTCGAGGGTTCGGTGCGCGCCCGCATGGACCGTCGCGCCGACCCGCTGGGCAAGCAGGTGCTGCCGGTGATCGTGCACGGCGACGCCGCCTTCGCGGGCCAGGGCGTCGTCATGGAAACGCTGGCGCTGGCCGAAACCCGCGGCTATTCCACCGGCGGCACGGTCCACATCGTCATCAACAACCAGATCGGCTTCACCACCAGCGACCCGCGCGACAGCCGCTCGACGCTCTATTGCACCGACATCGTCAAGATGATCGAGGCGCCGGTGCTGCACGTGAACGGCGACGACCCTGAAGCCGTGGTGCTGGCAACCCAGCTGGCGCTGGACTTCCGCATGGAATTCCAGAAGGACGTGGTGGTGGACATCATCTGCTTCCGCAAGCTCGGCCACAACGAGCAGGACACGCCGGCGCTGACCCAGCCGCTGATGTACAAGAAGATCGCCCAGCACCCCGGCACCCGCAAGCTCTACGCCGACAAGCTGGCCGCCCAGGGCCTCGGCGCCACGCTCGGCGACGACATGGTGAAGGCGCAGCGCGCGGCCTTCGACGCCGGCAAGAACACCTCGGACCCGGTGCTCACCAATTTCAAGAGCAAGTACGCGGTCGACTGGAGCCCCTTCCTCAACAAGAAGTGGACCGATGCCGGCGACACCGCCATCCCGACCGCGGAATGGAAGCGCCTGGCCGAGCGCATCACCAAGGTGCCGGAAGGCTTCACGGTGCATCCGCTGGTCAAGAAGGTGCTGGACGACCGCGCCGCCATGGGCCGCGGCGACGTCAACGTCGACTGGGGCATGGGCGAGCACATGGCCTTCGCCTCGCTGGTCGCGAGCGGCTATCCGGTGCGCCTGTCGGGCGAGGACTCGGGCCGCGGCACCTTCACCCACCGCCATGCGGTGCTGCACGACCAGAACCGCGAGAAGTTCGACGAGGGCACCTACGTGCCGCTGCAGAACGTCACCGACAACCAGGCGCCCTTCGTCGTCATCGACTCCATCCTCTCGGAAGAGGCGGTGCTGGCCTTCGAATACGGCTATGCCTCGAACGACCCCAACACGCTGGTGATCTGGGAAGCCCAGTTCGGCGACTTCGTGAACGGCGCGCAGGTGGTCATCGACCAGTTCATCGCTTCGGGCGAGGTCAAGTGGGGCCGGGTCAACGGCATCACGCTGATGCTGCCGCACGGATACGAAGGCCAGGGGCCGGAGCACAGCTCGGCGCGGGTCGAGCGCTTCATGCAGCTGGCGGCCGACACCAACATGCAGGTGGTGCAGCCGACCACTGCGGCGCAGATCTTCCACGTGCTGCGCCGGCAGATGGTGCGCAACCTGCGCAAGCCGCTGGTCATCATGACGCCGAAGTCGCTCCTGCGTAACAAGGACGCGACCTCGCCGCTGGCCGAGTTCACCAAGGGCGGCTTCCAGACCGTCATTCCCGACAGCAAGGACCTGAAGGCCGACAAGGTCAAGCGCGTGATCGCCTGCTCGGGCAAGGTCTACTACGACCTGGCCAAGAAGCGCGAGGAAAAGGGCGCCGACGACGTCGCGATCATCCGCGTCGAGCAGCTCTATCCCTTCCCGCACAAGGCCTTCGGCGCCGAGCTGCGCAAGTACCCGAACCTGGTCGACGTGGTCTGGTCGCAGGACGAGCCGCAGAACCAGGGCGCCTGGTTCTTCGTGCAGCACTACATCCACGAGAACATGCAGGAAGGCCAGAAGCTGGGCTATTCGGGCCGCGCGGCCTCGGCGTCGCCGGCGGTGGGTTATTCGCACCTCCACCAGGAGCAGCAGAAGGCCCTGGTCGATGGCGCCTTCAACAAGCTCAAGGGCTTCGTCCTCACCAAGTAAGAAGAAGCCGTTCGCGCCGAGCGCGAAGGACGAGCGCCCCGAGCCGGGGCGCTCGGGCGCAACTCACATCCCAACCGAATAGAGCACAAGAAAATGTCCATCGTAGAAGTCAAAGTCCCGCAGCTGTCCGAATCCGTGGCCGAGGCCACCATGCTGCAGTGGAAGAAGAAGGCCGGCGAGGCGGTCGCCGTCGACGAGATCCTGATCGAGATCGAGACCGACAAGGTCGTGCTCGAAGTGCCGGCGCCGGCCGCCGGCGTGCTGGCCGAGATCGTCCAGGGCGACGGCGCCACCGTGGTGGCCGAGCAGCTGATCGCCAAGATCGACACTGAAGGCAAGGCCGGTGCCGCGGCGCCCGCAGCAGCAGCGCCTGCCGCGGCGCCCGCACCGGCAGCGGCTGCTGCAGCAGCCACCGGCGGTTCCAAGTCGGATGTCGCCATGCCCGCCGCCGCCAAGCTGCTGGCCGACAACAACCTCAAGACCGGCGACGTGGCCGGTACCGGCCGCGACGGCCGCGTGACCAAGGCCGACGTGCTTGGCGCCGTCGCCGCCGGCGCGACCGCCAAGGTGGCGCCGCCGGTGCCCGTGCCGGCGGCCGCGCCGCGCGCCAGCCTGCCGCAGGTAGCAGCCCCGACCGGCCTGTCTGACCTGGGCGAGCGCCCCGAGCAGCGCGTGCCCATGAGCCGCCTGCGCGCCCGCATCGCCGAGCGCCTGCTGCAGTCGCAGTCGACCAACGCCATCCTCACCACCTTCAACGAGGTCAACATGGCCCCGGTGATGGAGATGCGCAAGAAGTTCCAGGACGCCTTCACCAAGGAACACGGCGTCAAGATCGGCTTCATGAGCTTCTTCGTGAAGGCGGCGGTGCATGCGCTCAAGAAGTACCCGGTCATCAACGCCTCGGTCGACGGCAACGACATCGTCTACCACGGCTACTTCGACATCGGCATCGCGGTCGGTTCGCCGCGCGGCCTGGTGGTGCCGATCTTGCGCAATGCCGACCAGATGAGCTTTGCCGACATCGAGAAGAAGATCGCCGAGTTCGGCCAGAAGGCCAAGGACGGCAAGCTGGGCATCGAGGAAATGACCGGCGGCACCTTCTCGATCTCCAATGGCGGCACCTTCGGTTCGATGCTGTCGACGCCTATCATCAACCCGCCGCAGTCGGCCATCCTGGGCGTGCACGCCACCAAGGACCGCGCGGTGGTCGAGAACGGCCAGATCGTGGTCCGCCCGATGAACTACCTCGCGATGAGCTACGACCACCGCATCATCGACGGCCGCGAAGCCGTGCTGGGCCTGGTCGCCATGAAGGAAGCGCTGGAAGATCCGTCGCGCCTGCTGTTTGATATTTGACCCACCCCCGTTGCTTGCTCACTTCGTGTAGCCGCCTCCCCCCTCGAGGGGGCACCACCTGCGGCCCGGCAGAGCCGGTTCCGCGGTGGTTCCCGAATAGGCTTCGCTGCGCTCGCCACGCGGGCGCGCATCGGCGGTGAGCCACACGAACACCGAAGAAAGAATCTCATGTCCAAACAATTCGACGTCATCGTCATCGGCGGCGGCCCCGGCGGCTACATCGCCGCGATCCGCGCGGCGCAGCTCGGCTTCAACGTTGCTTGCATCGACGAGTGGAAGAACGCCAAGGGCGGCCCGGCACTCGGCGGCACCTGCACCAACATCGGCTGCATTCCCTCGAAGGCGCTGCTGCAGTCTTCCGAGAACTTCGAGGAGGCCGGCCATCACTTCGCCGACCACGGCATCAACATCGCGGGCCTGAGCCTCGACGTCGCCAAGATGCTGGCGCGCAAGGACGCGGTGGTGAAGCAGAACAACGACGGCATCGTCTACCTGTTCAAGAAGAACAAGGTCGCCTTCTTCCATGGCCGCGGCTCCTTCGTGAAGGCGGTCGATGGCGGCTACGAGATCAAGGTCGCCGGCGCGGCCGAGGAATCGATCGTCGGCAAGAACATCATCGTGGCGACCGGCTCCAACGCGCGCGCGCTGCCCGGCACGCCCTTCGACGAGGAGAACATCCTCTCGAACGACGGCGCGCTGCGCGTCGGCGCGGTGCCGAAGAAGCTCGCGCTGATCGGCTCCGGCGTGATCGGCCTCGAGATGGGTTCGGTCTGGCGCCGGCTCGGTGCCGAAGTCACGGTGCTCGAAGCACTGCCGACCTTCCTCGGCGCGGTCGACGAGCAGATCGCCAAGGAGGCGCTCAAGGCCTTCACCAAGCAGAACCTCAAGATCGAGCTGGGCGTCAAGGTCGGCGAGATCAAGTCGGGCAAGAAGGGCGTCAGCGTCGCCTACACCGATGCCAAGGGCGGCGCGCAGTCGCTCGAGGTCGACAAGCTGATCGTCTCGATCGGCCGGGTGCCCAACACCATCGGCCTGGCCGCCGACGCGGTGGGCCTCCAGCTCGACGAGCGCGGCGCGATCGTGGTCGACGACGAATGCAAGACCAACCTGCCCACCGTCTGGGCCATCGGCGACGTGGTGCGCGGGCCGATGCTCGCGCACAAGGCCGAGGAAGAGGGCGTGGCGGTGGCCGAGCGCATCGCCGGCCAGCATGGGCACGTCAACTTCAACACCATCCCCTGGGTCATCTACACCTCGCCCGAGATCGCCTGGGTCGGCCAGACCGAGCAGCAGCTCAAGGCCAGCGGCCGCGCCTACAAGGCCGGCACCTTCCCGTTCATGGCCAACGGCCGTGCACGCGCGTTGGGCGACACCACCGGCATGGTCAAGTTCATCGCCGATGCCGCCACCGACGAGATCCTTGGCGTGCACATGGTCGGCCCGATGGTCAGCGAGCTGATCTCCGAGGCCGTGGTCGCGATGGAGTTCAAGGCCAGCGCCGAGGACATCGCCCGCATCTGCCATGCGCACCCGTCGCTGTCCGAGGCGACCAAGGAAGCCGCGCTGGCGGTCGACAAGCGCACGCTGAACTTCTGAGTTCGTGACTACCGTCAGGCAGGCTTACGACGCCGAGCTGGCCGCGCGGGGTTACCAGAGCGACCCCGCGCAGCTGCGCGCGGTGGCGGCGCTCGACCGCTGCGCCAGCGAATGGGCCGACTACAAGGCCCAGCGCTCCAACGCCTTCAAGAAGCTGATCAACCGGCCCGAGATCCCGCGCGGGGTCTACATGTACGGCGGGGTGGGTCGCGGCAAGAGCTTCCTGATGGACTGCTTCTACAACGCGGTGCCGCTGCGCCGCAAGACCCGGCTGCACTTCCACGAGTTCATGCGCGAGGTGCACCGCGAGCTGGCCGACCTGCAGGGTACGGTCAATCCGCTGGACGAACTCGGCCTGCGCATGTCGAAGCGCTACAAGCTGATCTGCTTCGACGAGTTCCATGTCGCCGACATCACCGACGCGATGATCCTGCATCGCCTGCTGGCGGCGCTGTTCGACAACGGGGTGGGCTTCGTCACCACCTCCAACTTCAAGCCTGACGACCTCTATCCGGGCGGCCTGCACCGCGACCGCATCCTGCCGGCGATCGCGCTGCTCAACGAGAAGCTCGAGGTCATCAGCGTCGACAACGGCACCGACTACCGGCGCCGCACCATGGAGCAGGTGCGCTTCTACCTCACGCCCAACGGCGCGGCGGCCGACCAGGAGATGCGAGAGGATTTCGAGCGCATCGCCGAGAGCGCCGACGAGGTCCCGGTGCTGCGCATCGAATCGCGCGAGATCCATGCGCGGCGCAAGGCCGGCGGGGTGGTGTGGTTCGACTTCAAGACCCTGTGCGGCGGCCCGCGCTCGCAAAACGACTACCTCGAGATCGCCAGCCAGTTCCACACCGTGCTGCTGTCCGACGTGCCGCACATGCCGGTGCGAATGGCTTCGGAGGCGCGCCGATTCACCTGGCTGGTCGACGTGTTCTACGATCGCCGGGTGAAGCTCATCATGTCTGCCGAAGTGCCGCCCGAGGCGTTGTATACCGACGGGCCGCTGGCCCACGAATTCCCGCGCACGGTTTCGCGCCTGAACGAGATGCAGTCGGCCGAGTTCCTGGCGCTGGACCGGCGCGTCGTCGATACCCGCCTGACATGAAGAAAAGCCTCGTCGCCGCCCTGCCGGTCGCACTGCTCGCCACCGCGCTGCACGCGCAGACGCCGATCACCGCGCCGGACACCAACTTCGACGCCGAGCGGGCGCGCCTGTCGCAGCAGCGCCAGGACATCGGAGCCGCTTATGAGCGCGACCGCACCGCCTGCTACAAGAAATTCGCGGTCGAGGGCTGCCTGCAGGACAGCCGCGCGCGGCGCCGCCTCGCCATCGACGACGTTCGCCGGCAGGAAGCCGCCATCAATGACATCGAGCGCAAGCGCCGAGGCGCCGCCGAGATCGACAAGCTCGACAAGGCCGCCGCCGAAGCGCGCTCGCCCGAAGCCGCCGCCAAGCGCGACGACGCACTGAAGTCGCAGCAGGAGCGCGACCAGCGTGCCGCCGAACATGCCGCCAGCCGCGCCAAGATAGCGGCCGACGAGGCCGAGCAGAAGCGCCGCTTCGCGCAGAAGCAGCAGGACAACGCCGACGAGCAGGCCAAGCTGGCCCGGCAGCGCGCGGCCGAGCCGGCGTCGCGACAGGCCTACGAGGACAAGCAGAAGAAGGCGCAGCAGCAGCGCGACGACCTGGCCCGGCGCAACGCGCAGAACACCAAGCCGCGGGCCGCGCCCTTGCCCGATCCGGCGGTGCCCCCGGGACCGCCCGTGGCGCTGCCGCGCGATCCGGCCGCGCCGCGCTGAGCGGGGCGCGCCGCAGGCCCGGCTTGCGAGCCGTCGCGGCCGGCCTCAGTCGCTGGTCGCCTCGGTGGTGACCGGCAGCGGCTCCAGCTTGATGACCGCCAGCGACAGGTTGTCGCCGGCGCCCCGGGCACGCCGGCGCGCCTCGGCCACGAGCATCTCGACCGCCTCGCGCGGTGGCTTGGCGGCCAGCAGGCCGCCCATCTCCTCGGGCTCGAAGTAGTGCCAGAGGCCGTCGCTGCAGGCCAGCAGCACGTCGCCGGGCTGCAGGTGCGGAATCAGGTGGACGTCGACCGGCGGCGGCGTGGTCTTCATGCCGAGGCAACCCAGCAGGATGTTGCTCTGGGGATGGATATTGGCGTCCTCTTCCTCGATCTCGCCGCGGTCGACCAGCACCTGCACGTAGGAGTGGTCCTTGGTGCGCTTGACCAGCCGGCCCTCGTGGAAATGGTAGATGCGCGAGTCCCCGGCATGGATCCATGCGCAGTCGCCGGCCGGATTCATGAGGAAGGCGGCGAGGGTGCTGTGCGGCTCTTCTTCGCTCGAAATGGCCGTGAGCTTGATCACGGTGTGCGAATCCTCCAGCATCTGGCGCAGCACGTCGAGCGGCTCGTCGCGGCCCGGCTTGTAGCGCGAGAACAGTTGGCGCGCGGTCATCAGCACCTGGTCGGAAGCCTTGCGCCCGCCGCTGCGCCCGCCCATCCCGTCGGCCACCACGCCCAGCACGCAGCCGGCGACGCGCGGATGCATGAGCACCATCACCTGGTCCTGCTGGTAGGGGCGGTCTCCCTTGTGGAGACCGGTGGCGGCGGCGAGTCGGAAGCCTCGGTTCATGTGTGGCGCGGTTGCGCCGATGGCGCGGTCTCCGGGGTTGTATCGAGAACGGGACGAGGACGTATTATCGAGTGAAGATTTGCCGGCACTGAATCGCAGCTGAACCGTTCGCACCACCTTTGGACTCCAATCTCCACTCTTTTTCACGACAGCTGATCGAATCGCGCATCGAGCACGCCGACCTCGACGCCACCATCGATCGGCTGGCCGAAGCCGTGCCGCCGAACGAGCTGATGCTGCGCCGCCTCAAGAAGCGCCGGCTGGCGCTGCGCGACCGCATCGAGCGCCTGGCGCGGCTGGTCGAGCCCCAAGAGCCCGCCTGATGCCTTTCGAACAAGAGGTGCGCGAGGTCTTCGCGCAGGGTGGAGTGCTCTCCCATGCCGCTGAGCAGTTCCGCGAACGAAGCGGCCAGACCGAGATGGCCCTGGCCGTGGCCCGCACCATCGAAACCGGCGGCGTGCTGGTGGTGGAGGCGGGTACCGGCGTCGGCAAGACCTTTTCCTACCTGGTGCCGGCCCTGCTGAGCGGCGAACGGGTGCTGCTGTCGACCGCCACCAAGACCTTGCAGGATCAGCTCTTCGGCCGCGACCTGCCGCGCCTGGTCGGCGCCCTCGGGCTGCCGGTGCGCACCGCGCTGCTCAAGGGCCGGGCCAGCTATGTCTGCCTGCACCGGCTCGAACTGGCGCGCCAGGATGCGTCGCTGCCCGAGCGCGGCAGCCTGCGCACGCTGGCCAAGATCGAGCAGTGGTCGAAGACCACCCGCACCGGCGACCTCGCCGAACTGCCCGGGCTCGACGAGCGCTCGCCGCTGATCCCGCTCGTCACCTCGACCCGCGACAACTGCCTGGGCGCCCAATGCCCGCAGTTCAAGCCCTGCCATGTGAATCTCGCGCGGCGCGAGGCGATGGCCGCCGACGTGGTGGTGATCAACCATCACCTCTTCTTCGCCGACCTGGCGGTGCGCGAGTCCGGCATGGCCGAGCTGCTGCCCTCGGTGCGGGTGGTGGTCTTCGACGAGGCCCATCAGCTCAACGAGACCGGGGTGCAGTTCCTCGGCGCCCAGCTAGGCACGGGGCAGGCACTCGATTTTGCGCGCGACCTGCTGGCGGCCGGGCTGCAGCAGGCGCGCGGGCTGGTCGACTGGCAGCAGCTCGCCGCTGGCGTCGAGCGCACAGCGCGCGACCTGCGCCTGGTTGTCGGCAAGCAGTGGCCGGGCGCCAAGCTGCGCTGGGCCGGGGCAGCGCCCGAAGGCGTCCCGGCCGAGGGCTGGCAGACCGCGCTCGATGCACTGCAGCAATCCTTTTCCGAGGCAGCGCGCGGGCTCGATACGGTCAGCGAACTGTCGCCCGACCTGGTGCGCCTGCACGAGCGCGCGCAGCAGCTGGCGCAGCGCGCGCAGCGTTTCGCAGAGGCCTGTGCCGAAGGCTCGGTGCGCTGGGTCGACGTCGGCACGCAGCTGCGGCTGGTCGAGTCGCCGCTCGACATCGCCGAGGCGGTGCGCACCCGGGTGCTGAAGTCCGATGCGGCCGATGAGCAGGGCGGCGGCGCCCGCGCCTGGATCTTCACCTCCGCCACGCTTGGCGACGACGCGCGCCTGAGCTGGTTCACCGAGCCCTGCGGCCTGGATGGCGCCGAGGTGCTGCGCGTGCAGAGCCCCTTCGACTACGCGCGCCAGGCCGCGCTGTATGTGCCGCGTGCATTTCCCAAGCCCAACGATCCGGCCCATGGGCCGCAGGTGGCCCGGCTGGCGGCACGCGGCGCCACGGTGCTCGGCGGCCGCACGCTGGTGCTGACCACCACCCTGCGCGCATTGCGCACCATCGGCGAATCGATGCGCCAGCAATTCGAGCGCCTCGACGCCGACGAGCGCCCCGAGGTACTGGTCCAGGGCGAGTTGCCCAAGCGGGTACTGATGGATCGCTTTCGCGAGGGTGCCTCGGCGGGCCGGGCAGGTTGTGTGCTCGTCGCATCGGCCTCGTTCTGGGAGGGCTTCGATGCGCCGGGCAATGCGTTGCAACTGGTGGTGATCGACAAGCTGCCCTTCCCGCCGCCCAACGATCCGCTGGTCGAGGCACGTTCGCAGCGCCTGGAGGCGCAGGGTCGCAGCGCCTTCAGCGACTATTCGCTGCCTGAAGCTGCCGTGTCGCTCAAGCAGGGCGCCGGCCGCTTGATCCGGCGCGAGACCGACCTGGGCGCCCTGGTGATCTGCGACACCCGGCTGGTGGCGATGGGCTACGGCCGGCGGCTGCTGGCCGCCTTGCCGCCGATGCGCAGGCTGGAGGCCGAGGCGGATCTCGATGCGGTGCTGGCGGAACTGGCGCTCGGCGCGCGCGAGGCGCCGCCGGAGGTCTGAGGCTCAGGCCCGACCGAGCCTGGAGAGACGCAGGGGCCCCGGCCTCACCAGACCTTCCACCACGGGTCGTCCTTGGCGCGGAAGCCGCGGGTCAGGTATTCGCTGTGCGGATAGTTGGTGGTGAGCACGCGCTGGGTGTCGTCGCGAAGGTCGTTCATGCCCAGCTTGTCGTAGGACCGGACCATGATGTAGAGCGCTTCTTCGAGCGCGGGCACTTCGCGGTAGTCGGCCACCGCGATCTGGGCCCGGTTGATGGCCGCCAGGTAGGCGCCCTTGGTGTAGTAGTAGCGCGCGACGTGAACCTCGTACTGGGCCAGCGAGTTCACGATGTAGTTCATGCGCAGGCGCGCATCGGGCGTGTAGCGCGACTCGGGGAAGCGATTGACCAGTTCCTTGAAGGCCTCGAAGGATTCCTTGGCCGCCTTCTGGTCGCGTTCGGACAGGTCCTGGCGCGTCAGGAACGAGAACATGCCCAGGTCGTCGTTGAAGTTGATCACGCCCTTCAGGTAGAGCGCGTAGTCGAAGGCGGGGCTGGCCGGATGCAGTTTCATGAAGCGGTCGAGGGTGGCGACCGCCTGCACCTTGTCGTTGTTCTTCCACTGCGCGTAGGCCTTCTCGAGCTCGGCCTGCTGGGCCAGCGGCGTGCCGGCGGCACGGCCTTCGAGCTTCTCGTAGAGGGGCACGGCCTTGTCCCAGGCGCCATCGCCCGCGCTGTCCTTGGCTTCGGAGTAGATCTGGTTGGGGCTCCAGTTAGCGGTCTTGTCGACCTCGCTGGTCGAGCAGCCGGCCATCAAGCAGGAGGCCGCGCAGAGCACCAGCAAGGAAGGGACAGCCGATAATTTGGCGCGGAACATCAGATAAGGCCTTCGTGAAACAGTTGCCCTCGATTATATCGACCGACCCTTCGGAGCAAATCCCCGGCGCCGGCGATCAGGACGAGGGCGCCGAGCTCACCGAAGCGAGCGAGATCCGCCCCTTCGCCATCGGCCCGGCCGAGCACGGCCAGCGGCTGGACCGGGCCCTGGCCGCGCTGGTGCCCGAGTTCTCGCGCAGCTACCTGCAGCAGCTGATCGAGGCGCGCGCGGTCGAGGTCCAGGGCCGGGTGGTGGCCAAGGCCTCGGCCACCGTCCATGCCGGCGAGAGCGGCCGCATCGAGCTGCGCCCGACGCCCCAGAGTCAGGCCTTCCGTGCAGAGCCGATGCCCATCGAGGTCGTCTACGAGGACGAGCACCTGCGGGTGATCGACAAGCCTGCCGGCCTGGTGGTGCATCCTGCGCCGGGCCATTGGAGCGGCACCCTGCTGAACGGGCTGCTGGCGCTCGATCCGAAGGCGGCGCTGCTGCCGCGGGCGGGCATCGTGCATCGGCTCGACCGCGACACCAGCGGCCTGATGGTGGTGGCGCGCAGCCGCGCGGCCATGGATGCGCTGGTGGCCCGGATAGCGGCCCGCGAGGTCAAGCGGCAATACCTCGCGCTGGCCCATCGCGGCTGGCAGGGCGCCAGGGCGCGCCATGTCGACGCGCCGATCGGCCGCGACCCGCGCAACCGGCTGCGCATGGCGGTGGTCGACCTCGATCGCCATCCGGGCAAGGCGGCCCGTACGCTGATCGAGCTGCTCGACGGCGACGAGCGCGGCTGCGCCGTGCGCTGCACCCTCGAAACCGGGCGCACCCACCAGATCCGCGTGCACATGGCCTCGATCGGGCATCCGCTGGTCGGCGACAGCCTCTATGGCGGGGCGCCGGCAGCCGGCCTGGAGCGCCAGGCGCTGCATGCCTTCAGGCTGGGTTTCGTGCATCCCGTCACGCAGGAGCCGATGGAATTTCGCGCCGAGCCGCCGCCGGATCTGGTGCGCGGATTGACCGATTGGGCGCTGGACTACAATCGCGCCTGACGATCCCAGGGGTCGCACCGGCCGTCCGATGCCGGTGTTGCGTTGCATACCGCCCGCGTGCCGGCAACGCCTTCCTTTTCATCCTTCTGAACAAGCGCCCGCCAGGCGCCTTTTCCCGGATACGCGAACCATGAATACGGCGGATGCCAAGCGCATTCTCGAAACCGCCTTGATCTGTTCGAGCCAGCCCTTGGCTGTGCGCGAACTGCGCGTGCTGTTCGACGACGAACTCGGCGCGGACACGATCAAGTCGCTGTTGCTCGAACTGCAGGAAGACTGGTCGCAGCGCGGCCTCGAGCTGCTGAGCGTGGGCACCGGCTGGCGCTTCCAGAGCCGGCCCGAACTGCGCGACCACCTCGACCGCCTGCATCCCGAGAAGCCGCCTCGCTACACCCGCGCCGCCCTCGAGACCCTGGCCATCATTGCCTACCGCCAGCCGGTCACCCGCGGCGACATGGAAGACATCCGGGGCGTCACCATCAATTCGCTGATCCTGAAGCAGCTCGAGGACCGCAACTGGGTCGAGGTCATCGGCCACCGCGAGACGGTCGGCCGGCCTGGGCTCTACGCCACCACGCGGCAGTTCCTCGACGACCTCGGCCTGGCCTCGCTGGACGAACTGCCGGTGATCGAGACACCGGCCCAGCAAGGCGCGCTGATCGACGCCTTGCACCAGGCCGCCGGCGGCGAGCAGGCGGCGCTGCCGATCGACGAGCCGGCGGCTGGCGGCGCCCTCGATGCGTTCCCCACCGAAGCCGCCGCGGGTGCGGAGGCCGGATCCGAGGCCGGGCTTGCGCCTGAAGCCGAAGCCGCTCCCCAGGCCGGCAATCAAGCCGAGGCCGACAGCGACCCCGGCATGGCGGTCGCCCTTCGCGCCGCCGCCGAATCCGGCTTCGAGCCCGAGCGCGACGCCGCTGCGACGCCTGTCTCCGAATCGCCATCCCCCATGCCAGTCGACGACCCCGAAGTCTTGCCCGACGAGGCCGACGCCACCGCTGCCCCTTCCGGAACCCGACCATGAGCCCCACCTCTCCCGACGACGCAGTCATGCTGCCGGTCGATCCCGCAGTCGAAGCGAACGTCGCAGCCGAGGCCGATCCGGCCGCCACGCAGGCAGTCGCCGAGGCACCGCGCAAACGCAAGCCGCGCAAGCCCAAGGCGAGCGTGGCTCCCGAGGCCGCGAGCAATCCCGTCGAAATGCCGCCCGTCCAGGCCGACGAACAGCCCGCCGACCAGCCCGCCGACGTGCCCGCCGCCAAGGCATCCGCTTCGCTGCGACAGGAAGAGCTGCCCGAAGAACAAGCCCAGGCACCGGCCGATTCGCCGGTGAACGAGCCGATCGCCGAGGCGCCCCGAGCCGCGCCGCCGGTCCCCTCCACCGCGCCCCAGGCAAGCGTGCGCGCCTCCGACGAAGACGACGAAGACCTCGATGCGGACGAGGACGAGGAGCCCGACGAGGAAGAGGACGACCTCGACCGCGCCCGCCGCGCCGCCGAACGCGAGCAGCGCAATGCGCCGCCGCCCGAGCCGATCCGCTTCGCCGACGTCATCTCCGGCCAGTTCGACGCCGACGAGGAAAGCCCGGAAGTCCCGCCGCTCAAGCGCGTGCTGCTGCCCGAGGCCGATTCGCCCAAGCTGCACAAGGTGCTGGCCCAGGCGGGCCTGGGCTCGCGCCTCGAGATGGAGCAGTTGATCCTGCATGGCCGGATCTCCGTCAACAACGAGCCGGCCCACATCGGCCAGCGCATCCAGTTCGGCGACCAGGTCAAGGTCAACGGCAAGCCGATCCGCTTCCGCATCGCACCGCCGCCGGCGCGGGTGATCGCCTATCACAAGCCGGTCGGGGAGGTCGTGACCCACGACGACCCGCAGAACCGGCCGACCGTGTTCCGCAAGCTGCCGCGCCTGCAGCAGGGCAAGTGGCAGTCGGTGGGGCGGCTCGACCTCAACACCGAAGGCCTTCTGCTCTTCACCAGCTCGGGCGAACTGGCCAACCAGCTCATGCATCCGCGCTTCGGCCTGGAACGCGAATATGCGGTGCGGGTTCTCGGCGCACTGAGCGCCGACGAGAAGAAGAAGCTGCTCGAAGGCGTGCGCCTGGACGACGGCATGGCCCAGTTCGGCACCATCGAGGATGGCGGCGGCGAGGGCTCCAACTGCTGGTATCGCGTCACCATTTCCGAAGGCCGCAACCGGGAGGTCCGGCGCCTGTTCGAATCGGTCGGGCATGCGGTCAGCCGGCTGATTCGCATCCGCTACGGCGCGATGGTGCTGCCGCGCGGCCTCAAGCGCGGCGCCTGGATGGAGCTGGACGAGCGTGACATCCGGGCGCTGTTCCAGGCCTCCGGCGGCGAGCCGGGCCGCGAGCGCCAGGCTCGCCAGGGCGGCGGCCCGCGAGGACCGGCGCAGGACAACGGCGGCGGACGCAATGGCCGCAATCGCAAGCGGCGCGGAAACCGCAACGGCGGGCAGGGCGGCGGCCAGGGCGAGGCCCGTGACAACCGCGAGGCCCGTGACAACCGTGAAGGGCCGATCCCGAATCCGCTGACCCATGGCCCGGGCGCCAGGTCCGAGCGCGGCATGGGCGGCGGCCCCGGCGGCAAGGGACGGCGAAACAACAACAGCAACGGCAACCGCGGCGACCGGCAGGGCCCGCCGGGCCAGGGACAGCAGGGGCGCAACCGGCAGGGCGAGGATCGTCAGCCGGGCGGTGCCAACCAGCCCGATCCGATGAAGACCTCGCTGGGCTACATCGGCGCCGACAGCTTCTCGCGCCAGCGCAAGGAGCAGCGGCAGGGCCCGCGTCGCGGCGGCCCGGGCGGCGGCGGCAACTTCGGTGGCCAGGGCGGCGGTGGCCGCCGACGCGGCCGATAGCCTGGCCCCAGACTCCGGGCGGCGGTGCAGAAAAGAACTCCGCCGGCCGGTTTAAAATCAGAGGCTTTGTCAAGGCACGCAATCCCTGGAATATTTCGGGGCCTTTCGTATTGCGGCATTGGCGGAACTCTTCAAGATCAAAAGCTCTCAGGAAATCACTCCATGGCCATCGAACGCACCCTCTCCATCATCAAGCCCGACGCCGTCGCCAAGAACGTCATCGGCAAGATCGTCTCCCGCTTCGAAGCAGCCGGCCTCAAGGTCGTGGCTGCCAAGCTGGTGCACCTGTCGCGCAACGAAGCCGAGCAGTTCTACGCCGTTCACAAGGAACGTCCCTTCTTCAAGGACCTGGTCGAATTCATGATCTCCGGCCCGGTGTTCGTGCAGGCGCTCGAAGGCGAGAACGCCATCGCCAAGAACCGCGACCTGATGGGCGCCACCGACCCGAAGAAGGCAGCCCCGGGCACCATCCGCGCCGACTTCGCCGACAGCATCGACGCCAATGCGGTGCACGGTTCCGACGCACCCGAAACCGCGAAGAACGAGATCGCCTTCTTCTTCGCCGGCCTCAACGTCTACGCCCGTTGAGGAAAGCCTCCGTCTGACGCAATGACAACGGCCAACCTGCTCGACTTCGATCTGGAGGGATTGGCCGCGTTCTGCGAACGGCTCGGAGAGAAGCGCTTTCGCGCCACCCAGCTGTTCCGCTGGATCCATCAGCGCGGCGCCAGCGACTTCGGCCAGATGACCGATCTCGCCAAGTCGCTGCGCGAGAAGCTCGCCACCAGCGCCCGCATCGAGGCGCTGCCGGTGCTGTCGCAGCACGAATCGGCGGACGGCACCATCAAGTGGCTGTTCGACGTCGGCGACGGCAACGCGGTCGAGGCGGTGTTCATCCCCGAAGACGACCGCGGCACCCTTTGCGTGTCCTCGCAGGCCGGCTGCGCGGTGGGCTGCCGTTTCTGCTCGACCGGCCACCAGGGCTTCAGCCGCAACCTCGGCACCGCCGAGATCACGGCCCAGCTCTGGTTCGCCGAGCATTTCTTGCGCAGGCACCTGAAGCGCGACGAGCGCGTCATCTCCAACGTGGTGATGATGGGCATGGGCGAGCCGCTGCAGAACTACACCGCCCTGGTGCCGGCGCTGCGCACCATGCTCGACGACAACGGCTACGGCCTGTCGCGCCGCCGCGTCACCGTATCGACCTCCGGCGTGGTGCCGATGATCGACCGGCTCGGCGCCGATTGCCCGGTGGCGCTGGCGGTGTCCCTCCACGCGCCGAACGATGCCCTGCGCGACGACCTGGTCCCGCTCAACCGCAAGTACCCGATCGCCGAACTGCTCGATGCCTGCAAGCGCTACCTGGCGCATGCGCCGCGCGACTTCATCACCTTCGAGTACTGCATGCTCGACGGCGTCAACGACCAGCCCGAGCATGCGCGCCAGCTGGTCGAGCTGGTGCGCGCCACCGGCATCTCGTGCAAGTTCAACCTGATTCCCTTCAACCCCTTCCCGGCCTCCGGCCTGCTGCGCTCGCCGCAGCCGCGGGTGCTGGCCTTCGCGCGCCTGCTCAGCGAAGCCGGTATCGTGACCACCGTGCGCAAGACGCGCGGCGACGACATCGACGCGGCCTGCGGCCAGCTCGCCGGCGACGTCAAGGATCGGACCCGCGCCGCCGAGCGCATGGCGCAACGCCGCGTGGTGCGCTTGCATCCGGCGCCGCGCCAGGCCGCCACCCCCACCGCCGAGGAGCAATGATCCGAATGAGCAAGGCCCACTCGAACGCAAGCCGGCAACTGCTGCGGCTCTTCTGTGCCGCAGCGGCTGCCTTCGTGCTGGCCGGCTGCATCAACACCAAGAACGGCGTGCTGCAGAACTCCTCCGCCAAGGAGGCGCCGATCGTCACCGATTCCGACGAGAGCAACGGCCGCAAGCGCGCCAAGCTGCGCGTCGAACTGGCGGTCGGCTACTTCCAGCAGGACCAGGCCACGGTGGCGCTCGACGAGGTCAAGCAGGCGCTGGTGGCCGATCCCAACTTTGCCGACGCCTACAACCTGCGCGGCCTGATCTACATGCGCCTCGATGACCCGGGGCTGGCCGAGGACAGCTTCCGGCGCGCCATTGCGCTCGATCCGCGCGATCCCAACGCCTTGCACAACTACGGCTGGCTGCTGTGCCAGCAGCAGCGCTATGCCGACGCCCAGCAGCAGTTCACGGCGGCGCTGGCGATCCCGAGCTACACCGACCGCTCCAAGACCCTGATGACCCAGGGCGTCTGCCAGATCAAGGCCGGCCAGCGACTGGAGGCCGAGCGCAGCCTGCTCAAAGCCTACGAGCTCGATGCCGGCAATCCGGTGATCGGCTACAACCTCGCGATGCTGATGGCGCAGCGCCAGGACTGGCAGAAGGCCCAGTTCTACATCCGCCGCATCAACAACGGGCCCTCGGCCAGTGCCGAGACGCTGTGGCTGGGCGTCAAGGTCGAGCGCCAGCTCAACAACAAGGAGGCCGTCACGCAGCTGGCCGGCCAGTTGCAGCGCCGCTTCCCCGATTCGCGCGAGGCCATCGCTTACGAGCGCGGAAATTTCAATGATTGAACGGGCGAGCGAATTCGGGGCTTCGGCTGCCGCGCCATTGGTCGCGGGCGACAGCACGCACATGACGGCCGGCGACATGCTGCGCGAGGCTCGCGAGGCCCATGGCCTGCACATCGACATGGTGGCGGCGGCACTCAAGGTGACGCCGCAGAAGCTCGCCGCGCTCGAGAACGACGACATCGAGGCCTTGCCCGACGCGGTCTTCGCACGCGCGCTGGCGGCCAGCGTCTGCCGTGCGCTTCGCATCGATCCGGCACCGGTGCTGGCCAAGCTGCCGGGCGCCCAGCGGCCGGGCCTGGCCGATGCCGACCGCACCATCAGCAAGAGCCTGCGCTCCGGCGCGCCGCGCTCGGGCGGCAACGGATCCAACTGGCTTCCTTCGCGCGCGCTGCTGGCGGTGGTGCTGCTGCTGTTGATCGGCGCCGCGGTGCTGTTCTGGCTGCCGCAGTCGGCCTTCGACCGCATCGGCGCCACCTTTGCCCACCTGGGCGGGCGTGACGAATCCGCGGCAGCGCCGGTCGAAGCGGCCGATCATGCGCCGGCCGCAGCGCAGGCCGGAACGCAGGCCGACAGCAGCCCGACGGCTGCCGTGCCGGTCGCATCGCCCGCAACACCCGCCGCCGCAAGCACCGCTGTCGGTGCGGCGCCCGCAACGCAACCGGCGGCACCGGTGGTGGCAGCCGACCCGCCGGCAGCGGCCGCAAGCAACGACCTGATCGTCTTCGTCGCCAAGGACGAGTCCTGGGTCACGGTGACCGAGGCCGGCGGCAAGCAGCTCATCCGGCGCACGCTGAAGGCGGGCGAGACCGTCGGCCTGAGCGGCAACCTGCCGCTGTCGGTGGTCATCGGCAGGGCATCGGCCGTCGACGTGCAGGTGCGCGGCAAACCTTTCGACCTGACGCCGCTCGCGCGCTCCGGCGGCGTGGCGCGCTTCGAGGTCAAATCCTGAGGCCACACATGAGCGATTCGACGACGCCAGATTCCGGCAGCCTCGGCTGCCTGCCCATCGAGGTTGCGGCACCGCGCGCGCGCCGCTCGCGGCAGGCCAGCGTGGTGTGGGGGCCGCGCACGGTGACCGTCGGCGGCGACGCGCCGGTGCGCGTGCAATCGATGACCAACACCGACACGGTCGATGCGATCGGCACCGCGATCCAGGTCAAGGAACTGGCCCTAGCCGGCTCCGAGATGGTGCGCATCACGGTCAACACACCCGAGGCCGCGGCCCAGGTGCCTTACATCCGCGAGCAGCTCGACCGCATGGGCGTCGACGTGCCGCTGATCGGCGACTTCCACTACAACGGCCATCGGCTGCTGACCGACTATCCGGCCTGCGCCGAGGCGCTCAGCAAGTACCGCATCAATCCCGGCAACGTCGGCAAGGGCGACAAGCACGACCGCCAGTTCGGCCAGATGATCGACGCCGCGATGCGCTGGAACAAGCCGGTGCGCATCGGCGTCAACTGGGGCAGCCTCGACCAGGAACTGCTCGCCGATCTGATGGACGTCAACAGCCGCCGTGCGCAGCCCTGGGATGCCAAGCAGGTCATGTATGAGGCCCTGGTGAGCTCGGCCATCGATTCCGCCAGGCTGGCCGAATCGATGGGCATGCCCGGCAACCAGGTCATCCTGAGCTGCAAGGTGAGCGGGGTGCAGGACCTGGTCTCGGTCTACCGCGAACTGGCCCGGCGCTGCGACTACGCGCTGCACCTGGGCCTCACCGAGGCCGGCATGGGCACCAAGGGCACGGTGGCGTCGGCCACTGCGCTGTCGATCCTGCTGCAGGAGGGCATCGGCGACACCATCCGCGTCTCGCTCACCCCGCAGCCGGGCGAATCGCGCACCCAGGAGGTGCTGATCGCCAACGAGATCCTTCAGGCCCTGGGCCTGCGCGTCTTCGTGCCCAGCGTCACTGCCTGCCCGGGCTGCGGCCGCACCACCAGCACCACCTTCCAGGTGCTGGCCAAGGAGATCGACGACTACCTGCGCCAGCAGATGCCGGTGTGGCGCACCAGGTACCCGGGCGTCGAGGCCATGAAGGTCGCGGTGATGGGCTGCATCGTCAACGGCCCGGGCGAGAGCAAGCATGCCGACATCGGCATCAGCCTGCCGGGCACCGGCGAGGCGCCAGCCGCGCCTGTCTTCATCGACGGCGAGAAGGCGCTGACGCTGCGCGGCGACGACATTGCCCGCGAATTCCACAAGCTGGTCGAAAACTACATCGAAAAGCGCTTCGGCAGCGTGCCCGCCGCCGAAGTCGCCTGAATCGCATCCATCCATGGCTGAAAGATTGAGTGCCGTCAAAGGCATGAACGACATATTGCCGCCCGAGTCGGCGCGCTGGGAATGGCTCGAGGCCATCGTGCGCGAGCAGATGGGCCGCTTCGCGTATCGCAACGTGCGCACGCCGGTGCTGGAGCACACGGCGCTGTTCGTGCGCGGCATCGGCGAGGTCACGGACATCGTCGAGAAGGAGATGTATTCCTTCGAGGACCGCCTGAACGGCGAGCAGCTCACCCTTCGGCCCGAGAACACCGCCAGCGTGGTGCGCGCGGTGACCGAGCATTCGCTGCTCTACGACGGCGGCAAGCGGCTCTGGTACATGGGCCCGATGTTCCGCCACGAGCGGCCGCAGCGCGGGCGCTACCGTCAGTTCCACCAGATCGGCGCCGAGGCGCTGGGCTTCGCCGGCCCCGATGTCGATGCCGAGCTCATCCTGCTGGCGCGCTCGCTCTGGAAGGCGCTGGGCCTTGCCGACGTGCGCCTGGAGCTCAACAGCCTCGGCCAGCCGGCCGAGCGCGCCCTGCATCGCGCGCAGTTGATCGCCCACTTCGAGCAGCATGCCGGGCAACTCGACGAGGACGCAAAGCGGCGCCTGCACAGCAATCCGCTGCGCATCCTCGACACCAAGAATCCCGCGATGAAGGACATCGTCGAATCGGCGCCGAAGCTGATGGATTTTCTCGGTGCCGAATCGCTTGCCCATTTCAACGGCCTGCGTTCGATCCTCGATGCCAACGGCGTCGACTACAGCATCAACCCGCGCCTGGTGCGCGGCCTCGACTACTACAACCTCAGCGTCTTCGAGTTCGTCACCGACCGCCTGGGGGCGCAGGGCACCGTGTGCGCCGGCGGCCGCTACGACGACCTGATCGTCCAGATCGGCGGCAAGGCCGCTCCGGCGGTCGGCTGGGCGATCGGCGTCGAGCGGGTGCTCGAGCTGCTGAAGGAGCAGGGCAGCGAGATCCCGCAGCCGGTGCCCGACGTCTACGCGGTGGTGCCCTACGCCGCCGCGATGCCGGTCGCGCTGCGCACCCTGCAGCAGTTGCGCGAGGCCGGCGTGCGCGCCCAGATGCATGCGGCCACGGCCGAGGGCCTGGGCAGCTTCAAGTCGCAGTTCAAGAAGGCCGATGCCAGCGGCGCCGCCTTCGCGCTGATCTTCGGTGCCGACGAGCTGGCGCGCGGCGAGGTCACGGTGAAGTCCCTGCGCGATGGCGCCGGTGCGCAGGTCGGCCGGCCGCTCGCGCACCCGGCCGCCTGGGCGGGCACCCTACAATCCCCGGCTCCCTCGGCTTCCCCTGCAACGCCGGGCCGCTCCCATATCGCCCCGCCGTCCGCGCAGGGCACTCCAACCAACTGACAGCGCATGGCAACCCCTCTCGATCTCGAAGAACAGGAACAGCTCGACCAGCTCAAGCATTTCTGGAACACCTACGGCAACCTCATCACCTGGATCGTGCTGCTGGCGGCCGGCGCCTTCGTGGCCTGGAACGGCTGGCAGTATTTCCAGCGCAGCAAGGCAGCGCAGGCCGCGGCGCTCTACGACGAGGTCGAGCGCAGCGCCCAGGCTGGCGACCCGGCCCGCATCGAGCGTGTGCTGGGCGAGATGAGGGACCGCTTCGCCGGCACCGCCTATGCGCAGCAGGCCGGCCTGCTGGCCGCCCGCGCGCTCTACGACAAGGGCGACGCCGACGGCTCGCGCGGCGCGCTCACCTGGGTGGCCGAGCATGCGGTCGACCCGGGCTACCAGGCGGTGGCCCGGCTGCGCCTGGCCGCCGAACTGCTCCAGGCCAAGTCCTATGACGACGCGCTGAAGCAGCTCTCCGGGGACATGCCCAAGGAATTCGAGGCGCTCGCGGCCGATCGCAGGGGCGACATCTACCTGGCCCAGGGCAAGCGCGAGGAGGCCAAGGCCGAGTACCGCAAGGCCTGGGCCGCCTTCGACGCCGGTACCCAATACCGGCGCCTGGTCGAAATCAAGCTCAATGCCGTCGGCGTCGATCCGAAGAGCCTGGCTGCGGCCGCCGCATCTCCCGTCAAGACCACACCATGAATCTGAAGCGTTACCTGGCGTCTGCGCCTGTCTTCCGCGCCGCGGCGATCTCCCTGCTGATCGCCGCGCTGGCCGCCTGCTCGGGCACCCCTCGGCCGAAGCCGGTGCCGCTGGCGCCCAGCGTCGCCGTGCTCGGCGTCAAGCAGGCCTGGAGCTTCAAGATCCCGGCGGTCGAGTTCCCGCTGTCGATCAACGTCACGGGCGATCAGGTGGCCGTGGCGGCCAGCGACGGCACGGTGGTCGGCTTCGATGCGCGTGCCGGCAAGGAACTCTGGCGCGCCAGCGCCGGCGCGCCGCTGGCCGCCGGCGTCGGCAGCGACGGTTCGCTGGTCGCGGTGGTCACCAAGAACAGCGAGCTGGTTGCCATCGAGAACGGCAAGGTGCTCTGGAAGCAGCGCCTCACCGCCCAGACCTACACCCCGCCCCTGGTGGCCGGGCGGCGCATCTTCGTGCAGGCAGCCGATCGCACCACCAGCGCCTGGGACGGCCAGAGCGGACGCCGCCTGTGGGCCCAGCAGCGCCAGGCCGAGGCGCTGGTGCTCAAGAAGCCTGGCGTGCTGATGGCCGTCGGCGACACGCTGGTCACCGGCGTGGGCGGCCGCCTGGTCGGCATCAATCCGGCCAACGGCAGCTCGCGCTGGGAAGTTCCCATCGCCGCGCCGCGCGGCACCAACGACGTCGAGCGGCTGGTCGACCTCACCGGCGCCGTGAGCCGGGTCGGCGACAACATCTGCGCGCGCGCCTACTTCGCGAACGTGGGCTGCGTCGACGCGGCACGCGGCCAGCTGGTCTGGACCAAGGCGGCGGTCGGCGCCGACGGCCTGGGCGGCGATCCGAGCCTGGTCTACGGCACCGAGGACAACGGCACCGTGATCGCCTGGCGCCGCAGCGACGGCGAGAAGGCCTGGTCGCAGGCCGATTTCCTGAAGAACCACGTCCTGACCGCGCCGCTGGCCGTCGGCCGCGCGCTGGTCATCGGCGACGAGACCGGCATGCTGCACGTGCTGTCCAGCGTCGACGGCAAGCCGCTGAACCGGCTGACGCCCGACGGTTCGCCGATCACCGTCACGCCGGTCTTCGCCGGCAACACGGTGGTGGTGGTCACACGCAACGGCAGCGTGTTCGGCTACAGGCCCGAATAAGCCGATGGAGGGACGCTTTTCATGAAGCCGGTCATTGCACTGGTCGGGCGTCCCAACGTGGGCAAGTCCACGCTGTTCAACCGCCTGACCCAGACCCGCGACGCCATCGTCGCCGACTTCGCCGGTCTGACCCGCGACCGCCACTACGGCAACGGGCGCCAGGGCAAGCGCGAATTCATCGTCATCGACACCGGCGGTTTCGAGCCCGACGCCGGCAGCGGCATCTTCAAGGAGATGGCCAAGCAGACCCGCCAGGCGGTCGCCGAGGCCGACGTCGTGATCTTCGTGGTCGATGCCCGCGAAGGCCTCTCGGCCCAGGACCACGACATCGCGAACGAGCTGCGCCGGCTCGGCAAGCCCTGCGTGCTGGTGGCCAACAAGGCCGAGGGCATGCACGACGGCACCAAGCTGGTCGACTTCTACGAGCTGGGCTTCGGCGAGGTGCACGGCATCTCGGCGGCGCACGGGCAGGGCATCCGCGACCTGGTCGACCTCGCCCTCGAACCGCTGGCGCTGCCCGATCCGGAAGACGAAGCCGAAGACGACGACCCGAACAAGCCGATCAAGCTGGCGGTGGCGGGCCGGCCCAACGTGGGCAAATCGACGCTGATCAACACCTGGCTCGGCGAAGAGCGCCTGGTCGCCTTCGACCTGCCTGGCACCACGCGCGACGCCATCAGCGTTCCCTTCGAGCGCAATGGCCAGCGCTTCGAACTCATCGATACCGCGGGCCTGCGGCGCAAGGGCCGCGTCTTCGAGGCGATCGAGAAGTTCTCGGTGGTGAAGACCCTGCAGGCCATCGAGTCGGCCAACGTGGTGCTGCTGCTGCTCGACGCCACGCAGGGCGTGACCGACCAGGACGCGCACATCGCGGGCTACATCCTCGAGAGCGGTCGCGCGGTGGTCATCGCGATCAACAAGTGGGACGCGGTCGACAGCTACCAGCGCGAGCAGATCCAGCGCCAGATCGAGACGCGCCTGCCGTTCCTCAAATTCGCCTCGCTGCACTTCATCTCGGCGGTCAAGCGCCAGGGGCTGGGTCCGGTCTGGCAGTCGATCGTGCAGGCCCACAAGTCGGCCACGCGCAAGATGTCGACGCCGGTGCTGACCCGGCTGCTGCTGGAGGCGGTGCAGTTCCAGACGCCGAAGCGTTCGGGCATGTTCCGCCCGAAGATGCGCTATGCGCACCAGGGCGGCATGAATCCGCCGGTCATCATCATCCACGGCAATTCGCTGGAGCACGTCACCGATGCCTACAAGCGATTCCTCGAAGGCCGGTTCCGCAAGGAATTCGATCTGGTCGGCACGCCGCTGCGGATCCAGTTCAAGACCTCGGCCAATCCTTACGCCGACAAGGACGACTGATTTCGCGGGGCGAGCGACTTGGCCTCCGATGAGCGCCGATGATGCGTGTCCCGGGGCCGAAGTTCCGCCTTTGGGTGCCGTTATTTTTGGAAGGCCTTTTGCTCTGCATGCTGCAGCGCGGAATCGCTGTGTTAAGGTGGCCGGTCCAACAACTACTCTTGAACACGGAGAATATCGTGAGCAATAAAGGGCAACTTCTTCAAGACCCATTTCTGAACACCTTGCGTCGCGAGCATGTGCCGGTCTCGATCTATCTGGTCAACGGTATCAAGCTTCAAGGTCAGATCGAGTCTTTCGACCAGTACGTCGTGTTGCTTCGCAATACGGTGACGCAAATGGTCTACAAGCACGCCATCTCCACCATCGTGCCGGGTCGGGCGGTCAACTTCTCGGCTGCCGAGAGCGAAGACGCCGCTGCCTGATCGGTGCCAAGGCGCGGCGAATTTCTCGCCGCGCTTTTTTCAATTGAATCCCGCTTGTCTGAACTGATCACCCGGAATGAGGGCGCCGTCGTTCTCGTCGGTGTGGATTTCGGCCTGCCCCATTTCGATGCCGACCTCGAGGAACTCGGACTGCTCGCGCAGACTGCCGGGCTGGCGCCGGTGGCGCGCATCGTCTGCAAACGCAAGGCGCCCGATGCGGCGCTGTTCGTCGGCAGCGGCAAGGCCGACGAGATCCGCGAACTGGCCGAACTGCACCGCGCCAGCGAGGTCGTCTTCGACCAGTCGCTGAGTCCCGCGCAACAGCGCAATCTCGAACGCCAACTGGGCATCGCGGTCTACGACCGCACCTTCCTGATCCTCGAGATCTTCGCCCAGCGTGCTCGTTCGCACGAGGGCAAGCTGCAGGTCGAGCTGGCCCGCCTGCAATACCTGAGCACCCGGCTGGTGCGCCGCTGGTCGCACCTGGAGCGCCAGACCGGCGGCGCCGGCGTACGTGGCGGTCCGGGCGAGAAGCAGATCGAACTCGACCGCCGCATGATCGCCGAATCGATCAAGCGGACCCGCGAGCGGCTGGTGAAGGTGCAGCGCCAGCGCGGCACCCAGCGCCGCCAGCGCGAGCGCCGCGACACATTCAACATCTCGCTGGTCGGCTACACCAACGCCGGCAAGTCCTCGCTGTTCAATGCGCTGGTCAAGGCTCGCGCCTATGCGGCCGACCAGCTGTTCGCGACGCTGGACACCACCACCCGCAGCCTCTACCTGGGCGATGCACGGCGCCAGGTGTCGATCTCGGACACGGTCGGCTTCATCCGCGACCTGCCGCACGGCCTGGTCGACGCCTTCAAGGCCACGCTGCAGGAGGCGGTGGATGCCGACCTGCTGCTGCACGTGGTGGATGCCGCCAATCCCAACCATCCGGAACAGATGGAGGAGGTGCGCCAGGTGCTGGCCGAGATCGGCGCCGACTCCGTGCCGCAGCTGCTGGTCTTCAACAAGCTCGATGCCCTTGAAAGCGCGCAGCGCCCCCTGCATCTGCAGGACGAGATCGAGGTCGACGGCGCGGCGGTGTCCCGGATCTTCCTGAGCGCCCGAAGCGGCGAGGGGCTTGCCGCCCTGCGCGCCGAGCTGGCACGAAGGGCCAGCCCGGAAGCATTGGCCATGACCCTCGATGACGGGACCGAATCGCCGGGCAACGACTATTGATTGTGCACAATCACGCTTCACTGACCAAAGAACAGATCCGAATGAATTCAAAGCCAGTGTGGAGACGGTTTCCAGGCATGTTCAACCTGAACGACGGGCGCTGGGGCCGCAGTGACGACACATCGTCCAATGGCGAACGCCCGGCGTCGAGCCGTCCCGAAGGCGAACCGCCGGCGCCGCCGCCTTCGGGCAACAACAACGGCAACCGGCCGCGCGGCCAGGGTCCGAACCAGGGGCCGCCCGATCTCGACGAACTCTGGCGCGATTTCAACCGCAAGCTGGGCGGCCTGTTCGGCGGCGGCCGCGGCGGCGACAACCGCTCGAACGGCAACGGTGGCGGCAACGGCAACGGCATGAAGCCCGACATGAAGAATGCCGGCGTCGGCGTCGGGCTGATCGCCCTGGTGGCCATCCTCATCTGGCTCGGTACCGGCTTCTTCATCGTCAACGAAGGCCAGCAGGCCGTGATCACCCAGTTCGGCCGCTACAAGGGCACCGTCGGCGCCGGCTTCAACTGGCGCCTGCCTTACCCGATCCAGCGCCACGAGATCGTGGTCACCACCCAGATCCGCTCGGTCGACGTGGGCCGCGATTCGATCGTGCGCTCCACCGGCCTGCGCGAATCGGCCATGCTGACCGAGGACGAGAACATCGTCGAGATCAAGTTCGCGGTGCAATACCGCCTGAGCGATGCCCGCGCCTGGCTCTACGAGAGCAAGGACCCGGCCGATACCGTCGTGCAGGTGGCCGAGACCGCGGTGCGCGAGGTGGTCGGCAAGATGCGCATGGACGCGGCGCTGGCCGACGAGCGCGACCAGATCGCGCCGCGCGTGCGCACCCTGATGCAGACCATCCTCGACCGCTACAACGTCGGCGTCGACATCGTCGGCATCAACCTGCAGCAGGGCGGCGTGCGCCCGCCCGAGCAGGTGCAGGCGGCCTTCGACGACGTGCTCAAGGCCGGCCAGGAACGCGAACGCCTCAAGAACGAGGCGCAGGCCTATGCCAACGACGTCGTGCCGCGCGCCGCCGGTACCGGCTCGCGCCTGAAGGAAGAATCCGAAGCCTACAAGGCGCGCATCGTGGCCCAGGCCACCGGCGACACCCAGCGCTTCGCCTCGGTGCTGTCCGAATACCAGAAGGCGCCGCAGGTCACCCGCGACCGCATGTACACCGACGCCATGCAGCAGATCTACGCCAGCACGACCAAGGTGATGGTCGATTCGAAGCAGGGCTCGAACCTGCTCTACCTGCCGCTCGACAAGCTGATGCAGCAAGCCGGCCAGAACAATGCCGGCACGCCCGTCGATGCCGCCAGCCCCAGCGTCGCCGGTACCGCCGCGCCGCAGTCGTCGGTGATCCCGGTGGCGCCCTCCATCGGCGACGCCCGGGCCCGTGATGGCCGTTCGCGCGACCGCGACGTGCGCTGAGGACATCCCATCATGAACAGAATCGGCTTCATCATCTCCACGATCCTGGTGGCGCTCGCGCTGCTCAGCTCGACCCTCTTCGTCGTCGACCAGCGCCAGTTCGGCGTGGTCTACGCCCTCGGCCAGATCAAGGACGTCATCACCGAGCCCGGCCTCAACTTCAAGCTGCCGCCGCCGTTCCAGAACGTGTCCTATATCGACAAGCGCCTGCTGACGCTCTCCAGCCTCGACCCCGAGCCGATGCTCACCGCCGAGAAGCAGCGTGTGGTGATCGACTGGTACGTGCGCTGGCGCATCACCAACCCGTCCGAATACATCCGCAACGTCGGCCTGGACGAGAACGCCGGCGCGGTGCAGCTGAACCGGGTGGTGCGCAATGCCTTCCAGGAGAACATCAACAAGCGCACCGTGCGCGATCTGATCTCGGTGCGGCGCGAGGCGCTGATGGCCGACGTGCAGCGCGAGGTGCTCGAGGTGGTGAAGGGCGCCAACAAGCCCTGGGGCATCGACGTGGTCGACGTGCGCATCACGCGGGTCGACTATGTAGAGGCGATCACCGAATCGGTCTACCGCCGCATGGAGGCCGAGCGCCAGCGCGTCGCCAACGAGCTGCGCTCGACCGGCTACGCCGAGGGCGAGAAGATCCGTGCCGACGCCGACCGCCAGCGCGAGGTGATCGTCGCCAACGCCTACCGCGATGCCCAGAAGACCAAGGGCGAGGGCGATGCCCATGCGGCCGGCATCTATGCCGACGCCTTCGGCAAGGATCCGCAGTTCGCGCTCTTCTACCGCAGCCTCGATGCCTACAAGCAGAGCTTCAACAAGAAGAGCGACGTGATGGTGCTCGACCCTTCCTCCGACTTCTTCCGGGCCATGCAGAGCTCGGGATCGCCGACCACGCCGGCGCGCCGCTGAGGATGAAGGCCGATTTCCCCCTTCGGCGTTTCGCCCGAGCGTTGGCGCACGCCTGACCCGGCAGGACCCAAGTGAACAGCGACACCTTCTGGAGCGCACTGGCGCTGGTGCTGGTGATCGAGGGCCTGCTGCCCTTCCTGTCGCCGGGCGGATGGCGGCGCGGCTTCGGCCAGCTGATGCAGTTGCGCGACGGCCAGTTGCGCTTCTTCGGCCTGTGCAGCATCGCTGCCGGCCTGTTCCTGCTCTGGCTGCTGGGTTGAGGTGGGCGGCCCGGCCGCCGGGCGCGTCTGCCGGGCCCGATAGAATCCGGGTTTAACCACGCCCCCGATTTCCATGTCCGCCTGGGTCCTCCCGGATCACATAGCCGATGTGCTGCCTTCCGAGGCGCGCCACATCGAAGAACTTCGACGCCAACTGCTCGATACGGCCCGCGGCTATGGCTACGAGCTGGTGATGCCACCGCTGCTCGAGCATCTCGAATCCCTGTTGTCCGGAACCGGCGAGGCCCTCGACCTGCAGACCTTCAAGCTGGTCGACCAGCTGTCCGGGCGCAGCATGGGCCTGCGCGCCGACACCACGCCGCAGGTGGCGCGCATCGATGCCCACCTGCTCAACCGCGACGGCGTGGCCCGGCTCTGCTACTGCGGACCGGTGGTCCACACCCGGCCGGAACGACCGCATGCGACGCGCGAGCCCCTGCAGTTCGGCGCCGAGATCTACGGCCATGCCGGGCTGGAGGCCGACACCGAGATCCTGCTGCTGGCGCTCGATTGCCTGCGCGCCGCCGGCGTCAGCGGCGAGGACGGCCACCGCCTGATCGTCGACCTGGCCGACGCCCGCATCGTGCGGGCCCTGTTCGCCGGCGTGCCGGTCGATGCCGCCGTCATCGGACGGGTGCACGCGGCGCTGGCCGCGAAGGACTCGAGCACGCTGCGCCAACTCACCGCCGGCTTCCCTTCGGCGTCGCGCGATGGCTTCCTGGCGCTGGTCCAGCTCTACGGCGATGCCAAGGTGCTCGACGAGGCCGCCCGTGCGCTGCCTGACACCGCCGGCGTGCGCGCGGCGCTGGTCGACCTGCGCCAGTTGGCGCAGCGCATCGAAGGCGCCGGAGGCGGGCGCGCCGCCACCAGCTTCGACCTGGCCGACCTGCGCGGCTATGCCTACTACAGCGGGATGCGCTTCGGCATCTACACCGAAGGCGCGAGCGATTCGCTGGTGCGCGGCGGCCGCTACGACGAGGTCGGCGCGGTGTTCGGGCGCAACCGGCCGGCCGTGGGCTTCAGCCTCGACCTGCGCGAACTCGTCGGCGTGTTGCCGGCGCGTCCGCTGCGCGCCGCGATCCGCGCGCCGTGGAGCGATGCCGAGCCGCTGCGCCAGGCCATCGCTGCGCTGCGCGGCCAGGGCGAGACCGTGGTCTGCGTGCTGCCGGGCCACGACAGCGAGATCGACGAATTCCATTGCGACCGCGAGCTCGTCGAGCAGGGCGGCCAATGGCGCGTGCAAGCCATCTGAATCTGAAAAGCGAAACATCATGAGC
>Ga0265327_10000955_pt1 | contig 41613 bp, 33 predicted proteins | sample 41621metaG_FD_202089 | JGI IMG/M metagenome (GOLD analysis project Ga0265327, IMG submission 202089) | Rhizosphere microbial communities from Carex aquatilis grown in University of Washington, Seatle, WA, United States - 4-16-21 metaG | ecosystem: Host-associated > Plants > Roots > Rhizosphere... | reverse complement strand
TTGGGTTTGCGTTGCAATTTCAATTTGCGTTTTGTCGATATTCAAATAATCCGAAATATGATCGGCAGTTTCTTCTTCGACCGACAAATGTTGCAGGAATTTTTCGGTGTCAAACAAATCCTGATTCGAAATTTTAACAATCTTGCAATTGTCTTCCACCCAAACAAAAACATTTTCAATTTCTTCAATTTCGGCTTTGGTCGATAAAATAATTCCCCACGAATTGTCGCTATTGTTTTCGATGCCGTAAATGTGAGCAAAATTATGTTTAAACATTTGGTATTTGCCAAGCGAACTCAATTCGGCGAAAAGAGAAATTATATTAATGCCTCTGAAAAATAAAGATTCGTCTGGTTGAAATAGAATGTAAAATGTTTTTACGATGTCGCTGTTTGTTTTTGGATAAATTTTTAGTTTGACATTATCTGGTTCGGGAATTGTGATGGAATGATTTTTTAATATTTCTGTTATTTGGTTATTTATTATAGTTTGCGTTTGTATGTTTTGTGGTTGATCAAAATTTTCGTCATTCAACAGATTTTTGATATGATCGACAGCGTCAAAAGTAATGTCGATAATTGTGGAGTCGATTTGTAATTTATTTTCGCGGATAAGGTCATAAATATTTTCGAGCCGGTGTGTAAATTCCGAAATTGAATTGTATCCATACATACTGCTCACGCCTTTAAGCGTGTGCATGACGCGAAAAACTTCTTCGATATTTTCTTTGCTTTGCGGATTGTTTTCGAGCGCCAGCAAATCTTTTTCGAGACCCGTTAAAAATTCGGTTGCTTCTTCGATAAACTTCTGCTTGAATTGTAAAAGTGCATTGTCCATATTCCGAAAAGATTAAAATATCTTTTGATTGATGGTACAAAGTTACTTCTTCGACAAGGCGAATGACAGATGTTTTTCAAGCGATTTTTGTTTTCGGGTACTCCTGATTTTTATAGGGTAAAAACACTGGTTTAAGGTCGGGTAATAACTGTATTATAATTGTTAATTGTTAATGATAATTGATATAGCATTAACAATTAACAATTTATAATTAACAATTAACTATGGATTTTGAATTGCCAATTTAGCTTTCAATGCAGCCAATGCGTCGGCGCCTTTTGATGGAGTGCTTCCTGCCAGAGCTTTATTTATTTCGTCGTCAACCGATTTGCTTTCGTTGGCAATGTCGCCATAAGCTTCAGCAAGCGATTCGTCTTTATCAACTTTTTGTTTCATTTTTTCAAGCATCGCAACTGTGCTGGAACTGTCTATACCAGCCAATTGTTTGTTGACATTTTTGGTTGCAGCGCTAACCATTGCACGCGCTTTGAGTGTTTTTAATTCGTTTTCGTAACTGCTTATGCTCGATTGCAATTTTTTAATATTCGAATCGAGGGTTGCAATGCTGGCGTCGAATTTTTTAACGTCATTGTCGCAACGTGTAGCCTGTTGTTCCGAGTCTTCTTTTCTGACGAGCGCTTCGCCGGCAAGACGGTCGGCTTCGGCTGCTTCCATTTGTCCGGATGATGAGCGTTGAACTAACATAATTGCTTTTTGTTCATAATCTTTTGATTTTGATTTGTAATCGGCGGCTTCTTTGCGCGAGCGGATTGCCATTGCTTTAACTTCAGCAAGTGCTTGCAACGCTTTATCGAGATCGGTTTTCAAATCGCGGATACCTTGTTCCGTCAATTTAATCGGATCTTCGAGTTTATCGACCAAAGAATTTGCTTCGGCTTCTCCTATTTTGAAAATTCTGTTGAACAGTCCCATATAATTTTTGTTTGAATGTTTATTAAATAGTTTTTAATTTAATTAAGCTGAGTATGAAATAAGTTGGTCGGAAAATTCGCTTAATAAAAGCGATAGCGAATTAAGCGTACCCTCGAGTTCGTTCAAGTCAAGATTTTCGAGTTGAAGCGTGTCGCGGAATATAAGACTTTTACCCGAATGATCTAACGCAAACGCACCGGCTACAATTTCGCGGTTTTTCTGGAGCAAAGTTTTGAAAACCAGCATGTCGTCTTTTTTCAATTCGACCAAATGTTGTTCGAGAATTAAAATCGGATCTGCCAACACTAAAATCATGTTTTTGATACCGGCTTCTTCTTTTTCGATAACAAAAATGTTGTCAACTTCATCTTCCTTTGCGATGCGGTATTCCAAGTCCAACAGATAATGTTTGACTTTCGAAAAATGATAATCCATAGTTCCTGTTTTATTTGATTAATAAAAATTATTATTTAATTTTGCTTCAAATTGAGTCCAAATATACAAATATTTTTGAAAACGCAATTCTTTAAATTATAAATTCTTTAATCGGATTTGAAAATTTTTAATCACATTTGTAAATCATTTAAATCGACATTATGTTTAAAGTAAACGAATATTTTGGTGGAAATGTTACTTCATTAGGTTTCGAAACCGCCGAAGGCAAAGCTACAGTTGGCGTGATGGCTAAGGGCGAATATGAATTTGGTACTTCGACCAAGGAAATTATGACCGTAACTGCCGGCAAGATGACTGTCAGATTGCCAGACGGCGCTGCCTGGAAAACTTACAAACGTGGCGATTCTTTTATTGTCGAAGCGAACAAAAAATTTCAATTAAAAATTGATGGCGACTGTGCGTATCTTTGCGAATACCGTTAATTTCCATTCTCCATTGTCAATTATATAAATGAAACCTATTTTTATTGTTGCTGTTCGCGAACATCGCAAATTGGGTTATATACTTACGCCTTATTTGATTTCGTTCCAAAACTCTCAAAAATTTTACACCATCATGGAGCCGGTAACGCCCGTCATGGCAAAATATCATCCCGACGATTTCGATGAAAAACAAACCAACATAATTAATTTGATTGACCAGTACAGCGAAACGGTATTGATGAAAAAGTTTACCAAAGACGTTAAAAAGACGCAGGAATTTTACAGCGTTATTTCTGACGAATTTATTCAGAAAAATATTCGCCCATACATCGAAGAAAAAATTGCAAAGTGCATCGATTTACTTGCCGGTTGCGACATTCCGCTCTATGTCAAAAACGAAAAAACAACTTCCATTCATTTTGACGACCGCATAACTTTTGTAAACGAACCCGCCGAAATTGTTTTTAATTTTATAAAATCTGATACCGGAAGCAAATATTATCAAACCATTCTTTACCAAAATAAAACCATCAAATTACTAAACCGCAACGGAATTATTTTATCGACACAACCATGTATTTTGTTGCTCGACAACAGAATATTCTGCTTGAACGACATCGACGCAAAAAAACTAACACCATTTTTTGTCAAAGAATTTATTGCGATTCCAAAACATACCGAAAAACAATATTTCGAAACTTTTGTTCTGTCGTGTATCGAAAAAGGATTTAAAGTCAACACAACCGGTTTCGAAATTGTTGACACGGACGTTTCTTCAAAAGCATTTTTGCATCTCGAAAAAGATTGGAAAAACCGGGTTGTGTTGATTTTGAAATTTAAATACGGCAATTATTCATTTATAGCAAACAACCCTGACGAGCGTGTTGTTAATCTTAACACAGAAAATGATAAATTTGTTTTCGAAAAAATTGTGCGGGACAAAAAATGGGAGTCGCAAAAAATAAAAGAACTTAAAACCTTGGGATTGGCTGTTGAACTAAATTCTATTTTTTTTCTTGACGAAAAACAAACCGATGATTCTGTTGCTTCTTGGAATTTGATAACATGGATTAACAACCACTTTGATGAATTAAAAAATTTGGAATATGAAATTGTACAAGATTTTTTTGCAAAAAAATATTTTCTACAAAACGGAAAAGTCGAATTAAATATTGATACGCAAAAAGATTGGTTCGACGTGCTTGCGCAAGTTTCGTTTGGCGAATTTTCTTTTCCTTTCATCAAATTAAAACCATTTATTTTAAACGGTCAACACGAGTTCCCTTTGCCGAACAACGAAATTGCAATTATTCCCGAAGAATGGTTTGCACGTTTTGGTTCGATATTTTTGTGGGGCATCGAAAAGAAAGGCAATCTGATAATTAACAAGTTTCATTTTACCGCCATTGCACAAATTCAAAACAGTCAAGTAGAAAAACAATTCGAAGAATTTGACGTTCTCGTTGACGTTGATTCTTTTAAAAATATTTCCATACCACCAGAAATAAGAGCCGACTTGCGACCGTACCAAAAAGTTGGTTTTGCTTGGTTAAATGCGTTAGCTAAAATGAATTTTGGCGGCTGTCTTGCTGACGATATGGGGCTTGGGAAAACTTTGCAAACTATAACATTACTATGGTCTGTTTTGTACGACAGTTCGTCGCCATTAAAAATTGACGCGACAAAAATTATTGAACCGGAAAAAATAAATCAGTTGGATTTGTTTGCGTCAGTAAAAAAAATGCGCAACACACCTACGGCATTAATTATTATGCCAACATCGCTGGTACACAACTGGACAAACGAAATTAAAAAGTTTGCACCGTCGCTTAAAGTTTGCAATTTTACCGGTAACGACCGTTCGAATTGTTTGAAAAATTTGACAAGCTACGACGTCATTCTTACAAGTTACGGTGTGGTTCGCAATGACATTGAATCTTTGCGCAATTATTATTTTTCGTACATTATTGTCGATGAAAGTCAGTTTATAAAAAATCCCGAATCGAAAACCTATCAGACAATTATGGAACTGAATGCCATGCGGCGACTGACTTTAACCGGTACGCCAATTGAAAATTCGTTGACTGACCTTTGGGCGCAAATGAATTTTGTAAACCCGGGTATGCTCGGTAGTCTCAATTTCTTTAAAGAAAAATTTGTAACGCCAATCGAAAAAAATAACGACGAACTTCAGGCGCAGAAGCTCAAAGAACTTATAAGCCCATTTATTTTGCGACGGACAAAAGATCAGGTCGCAAAAGATTTGCCGTCGCGCATAGAGCAAACTGTTTTTTGCGACATGACCGAAAGTCAGAATAAATTTTATGACGCGGAAAAATCGAAACTCCGCAATGCAATTTTAGAAATGAAAGACCGCAATGAAGGATCGAAATTGAACATGATTATTTTGCAAGGATTGAGCAAGTTGCGGCAAATTGCAATTCATCCGAAATTGGTTGACGTTGGTTACGAATTTGAATCAGGTAAATTTGACGAAGTTTTGATGCGCATAGAAAATGTGGTTGCCGAAAATCATAAGGTCTTGATTTTTTCGTCTTTTGTTAAACAATTGGATTTATTTGCTAAAATTTTCGATGAACAAAAATGGAAATATTGCTTATTAACTGGAAGCACACAAAATAGGGAAGCGGTCGTAAATAATTTTCAGAAAAACGATGCAATAAAGTTGTTTCTTATTTCGATAAAAGCTGGCGGCACCGGATTAAATCTGACAGCCGCCGATTACGTTTTTATTCTTGATCCGTGGTGGAATCCGGCTGTCGAAATGCAAGCGATTAATCGTGCGCATCGCATAGGTCAAGATAAAAGTGTATTTGTTTACCGTTTCATTTCGTCCGAAACGGTCGAAGAAAAAATACAAAATTTGCAGCAACGAAAACAATCGCTTGCCGACAATTTTATCAATACCAACAATCCTTTCAAACAATTTTCGATGGACGAAATTTTAGATTTGTTTAACTAAAATTTAGCCGATTTTTTTGCCAGCCATTGGACCGGGTTTAAGAGAATGGATTTCTTCAACTTTGATAACCGTAACTGCAATCGGTTTGCGCATTCCTAATTTTTCTGACATTGCAGCAGCTTGATCATACAATTCGCCTGTTTCTTGTACGGTAGCGCTGCCAATAAATCTGTAGCCATCCAAAATTTCGCGATTGACAATTGAGACAGCAACTTTAGAGCCGCGTTTGATATTTGCATACGTTGTTCCACCAGTGCCTTCGGTAAAAATTAACGAATCGTCAGACAAAACGCGCGTAGAGCGTTTCGGTGCAACATTGGGTGTTCCGTCAGCATTTACAGTTCCAATAAAACATTGCTGAGTTGCAATCATATCTTTCATTTCTTGTGTCAAGATAGGCATAAATTTTGAAATTTAAATTTGTATATTGAAAAAATAGATTTATTTTATAATATGAAATGCTGTCAAAATTATACCTATTAAAGTCAATGCTCCAACTACAAGCATAATATTTAGCATTAAACCATGACTTTTTTGTTTTCTGGCAAGTGTTGCGTTTTCTATTTTTAGATTTTGCTCGACAGAAAGCGTAATAGCCTGAATATTTTCAAACTCGGCGGACATTCCTTTAATTGTGCTTTCGAGCGAAGTAAACCGTGTTGGAAAATCAACCTGGGTAATTTGATCCGCAAGTTTTGCGGTATGTTGGGCTAAATCGAGATAGCTGTTTATCAGCACCTGCACTTCGTCAATTTGTTTTTGATACGATGCTAAAATACTTGATACTTTATCAATGTCTGCTTGATAAGTCGCATAAGCTTTATCGACAGTTTGCTGATAATAATCTTGTACATTTTGTAGATGTGATGCATAAGATTGTTGAACGCCTTGCACAGATGTAACAACTTCGGTTGATAAGGCGCCGGCTTTGTTTATTTGCTGTATTGCCGAATCCAGCTTCATAAGTTCGTCTTGCATTAAAGCAAGTTCTGCATTTATTTTATCGTCCATAATTTATAAAATATTTTCTTTTCGTTCTATTTGTTGAAAAATATATTGCGCAAAATTGTTTATGTTTGTAAAACAAGTTTGTCTAAAAATTTCGAATTAAATGTTGTTAACCAGCTATAATTTGTTTTCATTTCCAAATGTGGCTCGACATTCGTTTTAATGTCTGGATTTGTTTCATACAATTTTCCAAGAATCCAGTTATATGCTGCGGAATAATCGTCTGCACTTAAAGGTTCAGATAAACGTAACGAAACTAATCCGCTTGCAAGATTATTCAAATTTGTGTTTAATTCGTCCACATTCTCCGGGTCAATTAATATCGACGAAAAAGCATTTAGAATATTTAGTGTACTGTTTGCAACCGGTTGCGGTTTCAGTTTTGCAGTCGAATTGCGTAAGTGATATAAATTTTCATTCGTAAACGCCAGAGAAATATACTTTCTTACAATCTCGATATTGCTAATACTAAATTGATTTGTATCAATGACCAAATTAGGTGCGATGTCAGCATTTGCATATTTCGAATTATAATAGTCATTTATATATTGACGCAAAATTTGATCCGTTTGACTATCATCTTTAATTGCAACAATTTTATCAAATGCTTTCTCAATCCAGTCAATAGATTGGAGACGACTATTAACCACTGTATCATAAACAAAATTCAAAAGATAGTTGACGCACTTTTGCATAACAGTATCTCCGGCGAAGTTCAAAACATTGTCAACAATTTTATTGACTTGTGTTTTTGTAGAAAATTTCTCGAAATATTTAAGCATCGACATTAAATAATCTTCGTCAGTTTTTTTTGTAAACGTCAATCTTATGCTCGATCGCGAATAATCAATTTCGATATTGTCAACTGCACCAACTGTTATAAAGCGGCTAACTGCTTGCAGCGTATCTTCCTTTTGTCTGATTTGATAGTACAGTGTTTCTGCCGCTTGCGGAACATTTACATTTTCGCTGACAACATTTATCGATGCTATTTTTGCAAGGTTTTCGAAAAACTGTAAGTGCGAATTTGTTTCTACAATAGCATTAAGAATTGTACGCTCGTCAAATTTATTAGAAGCTGAAGTGTGTAATAAAATTGTCATTAATCCCAATTTGTTATTTTCAAATGGAACTTCGATTGTGCGATTTTCGCCAGATTGCATTTCGTCCAGATTTGCAGTGATGCCTTTAATAGCAGGCGTTTGAATTTCCAAATCCAACCAATCAAATTGGTTTTGGTTTGACGGACATTTAGTAGCGATAAAATTGACACTGAAATTCAAAATATTCCCACTCAGAGTTTTGTCGAAATTTGAAAATTCTGCGTGAGGTGTCAACGCATTGCTTCGAAAATCTATATAACCGTAAGTTTTTGTGTCGCTGTTAAATTGCAACTGGTATGGATAAAAAGCTGGATAGCTAACAATATCAACTTCGACGCCAAACTGATGCTCCAGATTTTTGAGTAATTCGTAACGCGGATGATTTACTGGAAATGTGATTGAGGTAAGCAATTCGTTGACTGCTTCCTGTTCATTGCGAAGTCCTTTAAATTTTGTATTGAGTTTTCTGAGCGCGAAATCTCTTTCAGTATTAATTGTTATGGATTGAACTTTCTTAGCTTTTAATTGGTTCACATCAATCCATTCTACATCTTTTTCGGTTTCGATGATTTGATTGTTATACAAAACATTTACTTGTGCAGGATTTCCATCGCGTCCGGCACGAGCCGCCGATTGCACCAAATCTTCTATCGAAGGTGGCATGGAATGATGAATGACTAAAGGCAGATTTGGATAATCAATAGCTTTACCAACATCTGCTTGTCCAATTAAAATTTGCGCTTGTCCGCCAGCAAATTTTGATAAATTATTAAGCGACGTTGCAGCCAAATCTTTATTCACTTTGTTAGGACTTTCGTTTGTTGTTCCTAAGAAAGTGAAAGTTTTCAGCGCCAAAAAAGATTTGCTTAATGTGTCGGACATTCCGTTTCCTTTCTGGTCTGTTATTCCGTAAACGCCTTCGTTTTCGGGACAAATAATCAATACAGAATTTGTTGCGGTAGTGTCTGCCTTTGGATTGCTGTAAAATAAATTTTTAACAATTGTATTTATTGCCAATTGTTTTTTGCTGCCAATGGTATTGTAAACAGATTCGACTTGCGGATTTTGTCCAAAGTCGCCACCATCAACCAATGTTAATTGATAAGTAACGTGATTTCTATCCGTTTTAAACGGAATAACAGCATCGATATTCCATTCGTTTTGAACGTCGAAAATGGTATTAAACGAAGCTTCGTTCATCAATGCCAGTGTGGTAAAACTGTTGTTACCAATTTTTGAATGGTAATTTTTTAAGACACGCGAAACACCCAAAAACGAGTTGCGGTAGTCATGACTAAATTCTGACATGCAATGCGCTTCGTCAATAATTAAATATCCGGCAATGATGCTGGCATTGTTTAATTTATCAAGTGCTGTTGTAAAATCGGCTGTACAAATACTTTCCGGCGAAATATAATTTATAAGACAGACACCACAGCTTAAATCTTCCAGTCGATAAACGTTGTCGCCTTCGTCTGGCAAATGTATTGCATTGATGTCGATTGCTATATTAGAAAGATTTTCGCTTTGATTGTAAACCGCCGATTGTAATGGCGATATTACTATGGAAATTGCCGGTTGCAATAATGCACCGAACTGCGCTGCCAAGGTTTTGCCACAACCCGAACTGATAATTGCTGCCGTATTTTTTAGTTGAAGTGTATTATTAAGTATTTCTAACTGTTCTTCGAGTAAAGCTGTTTTGTTGAAAATTTTTTCGAGTATTGTTTCTAAAGAATTTTGCAAAACATTGTTTACTGTCAAAGTTCCATCGGTTGCTTGTTCAAATAAAGGTGCGTATTTTATTGGCGTTGTCGTAACAATTTCTCTGCTGCTTGCAATTGACTTTATTGAACGAATAATGTATTTAAATTTCGCTGCTGTTGTAACATCAGTAACGGTCAAACCTGAACGAAGCAACACGCCGCAGTCAATCAAAAAATCGTAGTTTTGTGTTGCATCAAATTCCGAAATCAATTTTAGGTTATTTAAATTCCAATGCAGTTGCGATGTTTTAAATTCATCGGTAATGTAAACTATTAATTTAATTTCGGGTAATTTTTTATTTTGACCTGAAAGTGTGTATAAGTTGTTTATAAATTGCGACAATTCGCTGATAGCAAGATTAGCGCATGGCACATCGCGCTCAATTACGGCAATGTTCCATTGACTTTGCGTCAGGTCTAATTTGCCGGATAAAATTGCATGAAGTAATGCTGTCTGAATACGAGCTACACCGAACGGAGTCAATGCCATTTGTAGTGCGTTCAAACCTTCGGCGTCTTTATAAAGTGGTGTCCAATAATTTTTGCTAACAACGTCGAAATAAGGTTGTGTTGTAAAATCTTTCAACGGTTTAATTTTGTCGGCAATGTTTGTGAATGCCGATTTTTCAATACGCAAAGTTGGCGTCCAGTTGAGTTTAAGAATTTCCTGATCGCGCGAATAGTCATATTGACTTTGCGTCATGTATTCGTGGTTTTCGCCATCAATTTCGACAATGATTCCACCATTCTGGCTGACGTTATACGGAATTTCCAACGCAAAGTCAACCGGCTTTTTTGCAAAATCTTCGTTTTTCAAACTGTCATAAATTGCTCGGTTCGGTTGATAGGCGAAAATTTTTGGAAAGTCGCGATACCGTTCAATTAATTGAAGAAATTGTGCACCAATAAACGTCGGAACAAATGAAAAATAAAAATTGTTTTCGGGATCAGTGTCAGGGTTTGGTGGATTTTTTAGAAAATCAACTGCTTGACTTGGTGCATCAATTCGTGGATCAATAATGTGCAATGCTTCGAAAAGCTGTTGCGTAAAATTTTTGTCGTTATTGATAAACGAACTTTTGTAAGCGTTTAATGGCAATGTGTTTATTTGCGTTTTTTTAAATGTTGTTGCAAATGCGTTTTCTAAATACCAACCTGCAAGCGAAGGAATTCCACGATTAATAATATTGTATGCAACCGCTAAAACCGGCTCGGTAATTTTTGTCTGGTCAATTGCAGCAAAGTCGCCGATAATGTCAAAATAAGATAATTTTTCGAGTAAACCGTCTAATTGATTTTTATCGAAATTGTTTGCCAATAAGTCTTTTACGCTGTCTAACACGTAACCCGATAATAATTGTGCCATATCTTCCGGTTAATGAATCGATATAGTTAATTGATTTTGTGGCTTAACTAATATCCCAAAAAATGAAAATCAATAACAATGTGCAAATATAAAACAATTAGCAAAAAAACAAACTCTAATGCTAATTAAGTTTTTAACAAAATGACATTATTTGAAACTTTGATAATTTTTGGTTTTACCACTTTTGCGAATTAAGTAATTTTTTCGATAGCTGGTGTCCCAAAGTCTGTGCTTTTAGTAAATCGAAATGTGCGTACGTTTTGTCGCCTGAAGCTAAGCGCAACAAGGCGCGACGGTAATAGATTTCGGGTTGTGCCGGATTTAAATCGAGAGACATGGCGTAACTGTCCAATGCTTTGGAAGTATTTTTCGAAGCGACATAAATATTTGCCTGTGCTACAAAATATTCGGATTTACCATTGTTAATGGAAAGTGCTTTGTTCAAATAATTTTCGGCGAGATTATAATTTTGTTGATTTAATGCTGCGAGTGATAGTTGATAATATGCCGAATCGCACTCTGGCATTATTTCTATGATGTTTTTTAATAATGTTTCGGCTTCTGTAGTTTTGTCTGCCTTAATTAAAATGCTTGCTTTACGGAAAGTCAAATTTAAGTCGTCTTGGTTAGTTTGCAAATTCTTGTCTATATAAAACAATGCGTTTGTAAAATCATTATCGCTTTCGTAACATACCGACGCAAAATTTAAATATTCTGTTTTATCTGATAATTTAATTGCTTTTGTTATGTTGACAATTGCTTGTTTGTATTGTTTTTGTTGGTAATACGCGCGTGCAAGTTGGTATAATGCGTCCGGACAATTGTTGTATTTTTTTATTAGTTTGTTGTCCGATAAAATTTCTGCTGATTTATTTGCATTGACAAGATTTTCAGCTTCGGCAGTTAAATTTTCGCAAACCGAAACTGGGTATTTTGACCATAAATTATTCCAATCGCTCATGTACAAATAATTGGCGAAAAATACGTCATGCTCAATTTCGTTTTTTGTTTTTTTGTTGACGGTTTTTAAATGATTTTCTAAGTAGTAAAATGTGCTATCAACATTGCCGGTTTTGGCGTAATATTTTGCAAGGTCATAATAAACATTTTGTGGGTCAATTTGTCGTGCTACTTTCAAATCGTTAGAAGCTTCTGTAAGTTTGTTTTGATTCAGATAACTTTCTGCACGTTTTAAGTACCACGACTGCAATTTATTTTTGGCGGCTGTTTGATTATTTTCAATAAGTTGAGTATAAAGTTTTTCAGCTTCGGAAAATGAATTTTTACCGAATAAAACGTTTGCCCGCATTTCTGTTTGTTCAATCTGTCCAGAAAGGATTGCCGGTAAAACAGTTAAAATAAAAAATAATGCAAAGTTTTTCATTAACAATTTATAATTAACAATTAAAAATTATCAGGGTTTTGCTTTTGCACTCGCATAAACGTGTACAAAACCAACAATATTCCGCAATTCAACGCCTGTTAAACGATTTTCGTAAAGGTCGCAAACATAATAATATACGCCGTCAGAAACCGCGTGTCCACTTTTATCTCTGCCGTCCCAACTAAAATTTTTTGCATTTTCAAATGTCTGACTAAAAACTAAATTTCCCCAACGATTGTAAATTTTGCAATCTATTTTGTTTACAAACTCATTTTTTATTGGCACAAAATAATCGTTGTGCCCATCGCCGTTGGGCGTAAAAACGTTTGGCAACTGGAAATTATCTGTACAAATATCCTGACAAGAAGTTGGACAATGCTTGCTTTCGTTATAATAAGAATCGACCGCCGTTATCATATAGCATCCGGCAAGTGTAGTTGTGGTTTTATGGTTGTAAGTTGTTAAATCTGGCGCATTGGGTGCAGTGATAGAATCAATCAAAGCCAATTTGCCGTTTTTTGTACTTGCGTAATAAATGTTGTATTTAATCGCGTCGGGCGAAATGCTGCAAGTCAAATTGGGATTGTTCCAACTGACCGTATTTATAAGCGCATTGCAATTTGGCGTAACTTTTATTTTTGGACAACAGGGCGGAATGGTATCGAATGATTTGCCGCAATTGATGTGCGAAAAATTGATGATCGGTTCTGCAATTCCACCAACCATGTATTCGCCAAAATTTTTTACTTTGTAACAATAAATTGTGTTATTCTTTAAATGTTCATCGACATAATATGTATCGGACGAGCGGGCAATTCCTATTGAGTCAAAACCAGAACCGTTTTGACGATAAATTGTGTAGGCTGTATCTTTGTCGAGCCAAGGGACGTTTTTCTGGAAATTGATTTTTAATTGATTTGCTGCATAATCAATTTTTAAAAATATTGACGATGCAATGTCCGGCGAACCAATGAGCGTATCGGCATTGTAAAATTGAACTTTATAGGTATATGGCGACGTTTTTGTGTTAATCAACGTGTCTCTGAAAATTGTATCGTTAAAATTTACACTATCTTTTACCAGGGTAAAATATTGACCCCACAAATCGTTGGAACGATAAACTTTGTAAGTAAACGGACCTGCTTTTTTTGTAACAAAATCTCTTGGCTTGCACCATGCGACAAAAATTGAACCGTTGATTTCGTCGGTATTTGTAACGCTTACGTTTGTCATGATTGGAATACCGCGTTTAAGTTCTGTGCAAACTTGGTCGGATGCATAACTCTGGGCGCCGTCGGCAAAGAAAGCGATGACGCGGTAACAATACACATAACCTTGTCGCAAACCATTGCCATTGTTGTTGTCGAGAAAACTGTTATTCCAAACGCTGTCTGATTCACCGACCTGAACGTATCCCAAACTTGCAGGCACGCCTGTTGTGCACGAATCGGGATTAAAAGTCTGGCTTCCTACGCGACGATAAATTTTGTATCCGACAGCATTGCTACAAACGGTTTTGTCCCACTGAAGTAAAATTGATTTATTGGACGGAACAGCGACTAAATTTTTTGGTCTTGGTGCGATAACCGTTATCTGGATATTTCCAAAACTGACAAGCGAAACAGGCGAATAGTCGTCTTTTGCTTTGATTACAAATTGATGCGGCGCTTTGCGGACATCCGAGCAATCTGTTTGCCAAGTAATCACTCCTTTTGCCAAACCGTTGGTAGAATAAACCTGATTAAATTGTGTTCTGGTTGAACCTAACAGAAATGGATCGCCGGTTGCTGTGAGTGTGATATTGTCTTTGTCGGGGTCGGTTACAACAACTGTATCGCTGACTAAAGTACCGGCTTCAACGCAAAATTTTCGAAGCGTATCTAACACCGGAGGATGATTTGTTGATTGGCGAACATCTATTTGCATATCGCGTAGAATGCGTCCTATTTTGACGCCGCGCTTCCAAGAATCTATAAACATTGCGATGTTGTAAATTCCCGGCGCTTCCGGTGCGTCCCAAACCAAATCGCCCGAAACCGGATTGACATAAATTGGTTTATTGGACGACGCTGGTATGACATAATCGGGTATTGGTAAAGCGCCTTCGCCAAGACAAACTGTTAGTGCGTAGGATAAACTGTCGCCGTTCGGATCAAAGGCTCCCGGATTGTGCACAAACCGTCTGCCAACGGCGGCTAAATCTAATGGCGCGTTTAATAGTATAGGTGTACTGTTTTGTCCTAAAAATGTATTAATTTGTAAAATTGTTTTAATGCAAAACGGTATGTTGACAGAGCCTGCAATATTTACAACGCCCAGATTCCGGTTAGGGTCTTCCATAACAATTTGATAAGTTCCGACACCGGGAAATGTATGATTGCCATAATACTCGTTCTTTTTAAATTCGTCTGGTAAAAGTGTGCCCGTACCATTGCGTTGCACAATGCTACTGGTATTGTCGCCCCAGTCAACAGTCAATTCTTGTCTGTCGACAGTTGCCAATGTGTAGGTGTATGTTACAAGATAAATTTCGTAGGTGAATCCTGAAACTTGCCTGATTGTAATTTCGCCTGCTCTGTTATGTGTTGCCAATGCTGGAAGACATGCAACCAAAAGAAACAGAAATTGAAACCATCTTTTCATTTTAACAAATTAATTGAGTCTTTTTATTAACTTTGTTCTACAAAATTACACACAATTCCTTTATTAAAACGATTCTTAACGTTAAAAAAAGATAATAAAATAAAGAATATTTATTGTATTTTTTCCGCGACATTATAAAGTAATTCCGACTATAAGAAATGTCATTTCTGATTGTGGGTTTGTGATTAGCGAAACTTTCACCGGTAATTCGAAAGTCGGCGAAATTTTTATTTTTCGGTTGCCGGTAAGTCCAATATTTATGACATTAAATCCGCCAATACCGCCGTAACCATCGCCATAATATCCGTCAGATGGCGTCATGCCAACGAGAGCATCTAAATTTTGTCCGCCAATTTTAAAAGAATAATTTACTTCTATGTATGTGGAATAATATTGTTTAGTATCATACGTATAAGTCATTGGATCATATTTGTGATCGTTGCCCCAAAGCATTGTTCCTACTGTGAACCCGAGTGGAAATGATTCTGGACCTTTGTAAGAAATTAGTGCTTCAAGTATATGTCCGGTTTCATTACTTTTAAAATCGAAGTATCTTTGTGATCCTGGTGAAGTCCAATAATAATCGGTAAGAGTTATGGCAAGTCCGACAGGTAATGAATAAGTCATGTACAAATCCGATTCTTTGTATTGACCTACAAAATCGTATGAACCCCAAAATCCAATTTCAAATGGTCCTTTAACAATTGCCAATGTTGGTTGGAAGTTGGGCGACATTGACGAAACTACGCCACGCCAAACATAGCTACTGACAATATCGGTTGTTACTTTTAAAGATGCATTATTGGTAGTTTGATTCGCATCTTGTGCTTTACTTAAATTCAGTAAAAGTATTATAACAAATAAGGTAAGTGCTACTTTTTTCATTGATTTTAAATTTGAGTTTGACAATTTTATTGTTCAATATTATGAATTTTAATTCTGATTTCAAAATAAAAATGTCGAACTAAAGTTTAGTATAATAGTTATTAATGTATTTTATTTTCTTTACGATTTTAAAATCAAAATCTTATTAAATCTAAAATTATTTTTAATTTTACATTTTTAAAATTCAATATAAAAATCAAAAAAACAGATGGAAAGTTTCAATCAACAAAATATTCATTTAAACGAACTTGTCAACAGTATTACACATGGAATAGGCGCTTTACTTAGTTTAATTGGTTTGACAATAATGGTTATAATAGCAAGTTTGCATTACGACACATGGCATATTGTAAGTTTTTCTATTTTCGGTTTAAGTATGACAATACTTTATACAGCATCAACTTTGTATCACAGCGCTGTTAAAGAAAAAGTAAAGAGCGTGTTTCAAAAACTTGACCATACAGCCATTTATATTTTAATTGCCGGTACTTATACGCCGTTTACTTTAATAACGCTCAAAGGAACTTTAGGTTGGACACTGTTCGGAGTCATTTGGGGGATGGCTTTTTCCGGAATTATTTTTCAATTTTTTTTCAGACTCGAAAAACTGAAATTTATATCGGCTTTGGTTTATTTGATTATGGGTTGGATGGTTGTTATTGCTGTTAAGCCACTTATTGCGGCTTTACCTTTCGGCGGTTTGATGTGGTTGCTTGCAGGTGGTTTTTTTTATTCGTTCGGAGTTGTATTTTATCTTTGGCGAAAAATACCATTTAGTCATGGTATCTGGCATTTGTTTGTTTTAGGTGGAACCATCTGTCATTTCTTTTCGATATTATTGTACGTTTAAAAATTGCAAAAAAATTTCGTAACAATTTTATTTTAAAATATTTAATTGTTCGGCAGATTTATGCAATAACAAATCTTAACTATTTAAATAATAAATTTTACATCAAATCGTTTATTATTGGCGAAAATTATATAATTTTGCAAGCTAAATTTTAAGTATGAAAAAAATAATTATCATCGTCATTTTATTTCAATTAGTATTTTCGTCATGCAGCAAATATCAAAAGATATTGAAAAGCCACGACGATGAATTAAAATATAAAGCAGCGATTGAATACTTTAACAAAAAGGATTATGTACGTTCACTCACTTTGTTTGAACAATTGACCAATGTTTACAAAGGGACTGACCGCGAGCAGCTGATTTTATATTATTCGGCTTACTGTTATTACAACCAAGCCGATTATATTTTAGCTGGATTTTATTTCCGCAATTTTGCAAAAACTTTTCCGAAAAGCGTTTACACCGAAGAATGTCAATACATGGGCGCTTACAGTTATTACAAAGAATCGCCGCGTCCAAGTCTTGACCAATCGAGTACCGTAAGCGCTATAAACGAGTTTGAATATTTTCTGTCTGTATATCCAAAAAGTTCGCGAGTAGAAATATGCAATCAGGCAATTGATGAAATGCATCACAAACTCGAACAAAAATCTTACGAATCGGCAAAACTGTATTATAATTTGAAAGATTATAGAGCAGCCGCCATTACTTTGCACAATTGTCTGAAAGAATTTCCCGATTCGAAATACCGCGAGGAAATTATGTATTACATTACCGATGCCGACTATTTATACGCAAACAACAGCGTCGAAAAAAAGAGAAAAGAACGATTCAACGAAACACTCAAAGATTATTATGCGTTTGTTGACGAATTTCCAAACAGCAAATATAAAAAAGACATTCAAAAAATTTATGATGACGCAATAAAATACGTCAGTAAAAATTAATCAGCAATCAATTTACGCAATAAATAGTAAAATTATGCAACAATTAGATTATAAAAAGACAAATGCGTCAGCAACAACTGTAACGCGCGATTTATCGAAGCTCGACATAAATACCGGCAATATTTACGAATCGGTAATTATCATTGGTAAACGCTCAAATCAAATCAATGTCGAAATAAAAGAAGAACTGAGCAAAAAGTTAGAAGAATTTGCGTCGTACACCGACAATCTCGAAGAAATTTTTGAGAACCGCGAGCAAATTGAAATTTCTCGTTACTACGAACGATTGCCAAAATCAACATTAATTGCAATTCAGGAGTTTCTCGAAAATGCAACATATTACAGAAATCCGGCTAAAGAATAATTTGGCAAATTTTATAAACAAAAGACGGTTAAATCAGCAATGGTTTAGCCGTTTTTTTGTAATGGCGAATACAGAATAAATACGTGATTTATGTTGCAAGGAAAAAAAATAATTTTAGGCATTACCGGAAGTATTGCCGCGTATAAATCAGCAGCTTTAATAAGATTGTTGGTGAAAAATGGCGCTGAAGTTCAGGTATTGATGACGCAAGCAGCCAAAGAATTTATTACACCGTTGACATTATCGGCTTTATCTAAACGCAACGTGCTCATTGATTTTTTTAATTCGGAAAATGGTAATTGGAACAGCCATGTCGATTTAGGATTGTGGGCTGATTTATTTTTAATAGCGCCGGCATCGGCAAACACACTTGCAAAAATGGCGTGCGGTATTGCGGACAACTTGTTACTCACAACTTATCTTTCAGTGCGATGTCTGGTGATGCTTGCGCCGGCAATGGATTTAGACATGTACGCGCATGAAACGACATATCAAAATCTTGAAATTCTCAAATCGCGGGGACATATAATTATAGAGCCTGCAAGTGGTGAATTGGCAAGTGGTTTAAGCGGAAAGGGTAGGATGGAGGAACCCGAACAGATTGCTCAAAAAATTTCTCAATCTTTTAATCAGCAAAAACAATTGTCAGGTAAAACAATTTTGGTAACAGCCGGTCCAACGTATGAAGCAATTGATCCGGTAAGATTTATCGGTAATTTTTCGAGTGGCAAAATGGGATATGCAATTGCCGAAGAACTTGCATCGCGCGGCGCAAAAGTTATTTTAATCAGTGGTCCGACGCATTTGAAAATCAATCATCCGTTAATACATAAAATTGATGTGATTAGCGCACAGCAAATGTTCGAAGCTGCAATACAAAATTTCGAAAACTGCAATGCTGCTATTCTCAACGCCGCCGTAGCCGATTACACGCCTGCGCAGCCGGAAAAAACAAAAATGAAACGTACCGGCAGTCAACTCGAAATTAAATTAATTCCAACACAAGACATCGCAGCAGAATTGGGCAGACAAAAAAAGCAAAATCAGATTCTGGTCGGCTTTGCGCTTGAAACAAATAACGAAATTGAAAATGCAAAATCAAAATTGGCGAAAAAAAATCTTGACTTCATTGTTTTAAATTCGTTGCGTGATGTGGGCGCTGGTTTTGGTCATGACACCAATCAAATTACAATATTGGAAAAATCGGGCGATGAAACAAAGTTTGAATTGAAAACGAAAACCGAAGTTGCAAAAGATATTATCGATAAACTTCAACATTATTTTATTTGACAGTATTTTGTTCGATTTCGAACAAAGATGTACATTTTTCGAACATTTATTCAGATTTTTAAAAGCAAGGTTTTCTACAAAATGCTAACAAACATAATGTTGTTCGAAGTGGCACAATAATTGAAAATTTTAAATTGACAACTTAAAAAATTTTGTGATGAAAGAACTTTGTATTCCAATACCGCATTTTGGCGAAGATCAAATTGCCGAAGTCAGCGTTACCGTCGCAGGAAACAAAATGAATTTCCATTTTAGGGTTGAATCGTTTCCTTGGGAGTTGGACGATTCAAATTCACAACCACTAAGCGATAGTGAAATTTCGTTGGCAAAAATTACAATACTAAAATCGGCAATCATTAATTATGACAAAGATTGGGAGTTAATTCAAATTTTTACACCAGTTGAAAATGCAAAACGAATTCAGATTTTGTATCGAAAAAAAATGTAGTTTTTAACAATTAATAATAATCAATTAACAATTAATAATTAACAATTATGATTAAGACAAATGAGTTGGTGAAAATATTCAGAACCGACGAAGTTGAGACTACCGCATTAAATAAAGTTAATATCGAAGTAACTCAAGGCGAATTTGTAGCCATTATGGGACCTTCGGGTTGCGGCAAATCGACATTGCTGAACATTTTAGGTTTGCTCGACAATCCGACAAGTGGCGAATATCATTTTAATGGTATCGAAGTTTCGAAATTTTCTGAACGTCAACGAACCAATATGCGCAAAAATAATATCGGATTTGTTTTCCAAAGTTTTAATCTTATCGACGAGTTGACTGTTTTTGAAAACATTGAACTACCGCTTTTGTATTTAAACGTTTCGGCTGCCGACCGTAAGCAAAAAGTTACCGAAGTTATGGAACGTATGCAAATTGCACATCGTCGAAACCATTTTCCGCAACAACTTTCGGGTGGTCAGCAACAACGTGTGGCTGTAGCACGCGCTGTCGTTACAAAACCCAATTTTATTCTGGCTGACGAACCAACCGGTAACCTCGATTCGGCAAACGGCGAAGAAGTGATGGATTTATTGTCGCAACTCAATGCCGACGGAACAACAATTGTGATGGTTACACACTCGCCATCGGATGCTGAAAAAGCACACCGCATAATTCAATTGTTCGACGGACATGTTTTAACCGAAAATATTCGTAAGTAATTTTTAGTTTATTTTCCAAACATTTCTTTATAAATTTCGGGTGTGTTAAGGTTTATAAGAATTTCGGAATTATCGACATTAATATTTTTTCGTTTAAAGTTTTGCAAAAATCCGTTTAATTTAATTTGATTTGACGGTTCAGATTTTATTTTGTCGCACAAAATATTTTTTAGTAAAACCGGATGACCGCCTTGACCGTTGAAACACGGAACACAATAATCACAATCGATGAAATTAGCCATTAATTCGTTTAAGATTTTTTTCGAGACAAAAGGATTATCGACATTTTGCAAAAAAAACGGAAAACTTGACGTCTTTGCATTAACTGCAAGTTTTAGAGAATAAAATCTTTCAAATTCGGGATGTTCGTTTAAAATTAGTTTTGCGTTGTCCGGCAAATTTAATGGTTGCCGAAGGTTTTCTTTTGCAAACATTGTATTTACCACGACTATAATTTCATCGACACCAGCAGTTTGGTAAATGTCAACAATTTGTTCGAGAAAAGTGTGCGACGAATCGAATTGCAAAAATGGTTTGTAAACGCCCATCCGTTGCGAGTTTCCAGCGCCCAGTATAATTGCCGATGCTTTCAATCTGAAGTTTCATTTGTAAAACGTTCCATAATCAAAACCGCAACTTTGCGGTCAATAGGAAAAGTAATTTCTTCGACATTTAATGTTTCAATTGCTTGCCAGCGAAACGAAATCTGTCCATTAGCATCGTCGAGCCAGTCAAATTTTTTTTCTGAAATTTTAAACCGGATATCGTCTTTGAAAGTCCCAAAATAATAAATACTCAACAATTGTTGATTATCGCGTCCAACTGCGAATTGAAAAAAATCGGTCGTATAAAAATGTTTACCAATTTCAATGTCTTGCCCAAGTTCTTCCAACGCTTCGCGATGCAAACAATCAAGCGTTCCTTCGCCAAACTCCAAACCGCCACCCGGAAACTTGGTCATTCTGCGGTTCAATGCAAATTCGTCGGCAAGTAAAACTTCATTTTTGTCGTTAATAATTATTGCGTAAACGCGGACATTAAAATATTTCAAATTTTTTTTAGTCATCCGTTCAATTCGTAATTAAAATCGCAATTTCAACAAATTATTTTACATTTGCAAAAAATAAATTTTGAAAAATATTGTGGACAACGACTTACTCGACAACGGCTCAAAACTTCCATTAATCGAAGAATTTTATACCATACAAGGCGAAGGATTTCAAACCGGTAAACCGGCATATTTTATTCGACTTGGCGGTTGCGACATTGGCTGTTCTTGGTGCGATACAAAAATGTCGTGGCAGTACGGACTGCATCAATTGGTGGACATCGACGAAATTGTTGCAAAGGCTGCGTCGTTCCCCGCAAAAGCTGTGGTCGTTACCGGTGGCGAACCAACACTATATAATCTGTTGCCGTTGACGCAAAAATTGAAAGACGCCGGAATCCAAACTTTCATCGAGACTTCCGGTGCTTATCCGTTGACTGGAATATGGGATTGGATTTGCTTGTCGCCAAAAAAGCAAAGTCCGCCGCTACCGGAAATTTATCCGCTGGCACACGAATTGAAAGTCATTATAAGCGACACGCAAAAATACGATTGGGCTGAAGAATGTTCGAAATACGTTTCGCCAGACTGCAAACTTTTATTGCAACCAGAATGGAGCAAATTTAAAATGCTCATTCACGAAATTGTGGAATATGTAAAGAGCAATCCCAAATGGAACGTATCTTTGCAAGCGCATAAATTTATGAAAATTCCTTAGACAAAATTGACGCTATATGAAACAAATTCTGTTATTGATATTGATTATTTTTGTCGTTCAAAAAAACGTTCATTGCCAGTATTCTACCACATCGAAAAAAGCAATTCAAATTTTTAACGAAGCAAAAGATGCGTATGCTTACAGCGACTTCAATCGCGCACTGAATTTGCTTTACAGCGCTTTGCAAAACGACAGTTCTTTTGTCGAAGCGCATTTGATGATGGCTGACATTTATACCCAAAATAACCAACCCGAACTTTCAATCAAATCATACACAAAAGCATTGAAAATAAATCCGTATATTTATACAATGGTTTATTATTCGCGTGCAAATGTCGAAATATCAATTGGCGATTACGAAAATGCGTTGAAAGATTACGAAAAATTTGCAACTTATACACAATATCAAAAAAAGTATGGAGTCATTGTCGATAAAAAAATTGCGACTTGCAAATTCGGAATTCAGGCAACGCAGCATCCTGTTCCTTTCAATCCGGTAAATCTGGGCGCAAACGTCAACAGCGAATTTTCGGAGTACTGGCCCTGTCTCACTGCCGACGGGCGAACACTTATTTTCACACGCCTTGTTACAAAAGACGAATCGAACCACAATGTTCGTCCACAAGAAGATTTTTTTATCAGCGAAAAAGTTGATTCCGTTTGGACAAAAGCCAAAAACATGGGAAATCCCATAAACACTTCGGGCAACGAAGGCGCGTCGAGTATTTCTGCTGACGGCAATATGATGGTTTACACTTCGTGCGCTTGTGCGGACGGCGTACAAAAATGTTGCGACATTTACATCACGTATAAATCCGGCGATTCGTGGACAACACCTATAAAATTGCCGCCGCCGGTAAATACTGATGCTTGGGAATCGCAACCTTCATTGTCATCAGACGGCAGAACGTTATATTTTTCGAGTAACCGCAAAGGTGGTCATGGCGGATACGACATCTGGATGTCAACCCAAAACGATGACATGACATGGAACGAACCAATAAATCTCGGCGACAGCATCAACACATCGGGCGACGAACAAGCGCCATTTATTCACGCCGACAACAAAACTTTGTACTTTACATCGAGCGGATGGACAGGCTTGGGTGGCAACGATTTGTTTATGTCAAGACGAATAGCAGATACAAGCTGGACAACGCCGAAAAATCTCGGCTACCCGATTAATACTTGGAAAGACGAAATGGGACTGATTGTAAACGCCGAAGGAAACCGTGCGATGTTTGCATCGTCGCGCGCGGGCGGTTTTGGCAAACACGACATTTATCAATTTGAGTTGCCGCAAGACTTACGACCAACAAAATCAATTTATATTACCGGTAATGTTTTCGATGCAGAAACGTTGGACAAACTCGAAGCAAATTTTGAATTGATTGATTTGGAAACGCAGAAAATAATTGTCAAATCAAAGTCTGATAAAAATGACGGAAAGTTTTTGTTGTGTATTCCGATAAACAAAAACTACGCTTTGAATGTCTCGAAAAAAGGCTATTTGTTTTATTCCGATAATTTTTCGCTGAAAGATTCTTTGTCGTCAAAAAAATCATATCAAATTGACGTTCCACTAAGTCAAATTAAAACCGGAAAGATTTGCGTATTGCGCAATATTTTTTTCGAAACCGATTTGTTTAATTTAAAACCAGAGTCGAACGCCGAACTTAACAAATTGGTCGATTTTCTGAAATTTAATCCGTCGGTAAAAATAGAAATCAGAGGACATACCGATAATGTTGGTAAGGCTGAGCATAATAAAACGTTGTCGAACAATCGTGCAAAAGTTGTGTACGAATATTTAATTGCAAAACAAATTTCGCAGGAACGTTTAAAATTCGCCGGATTTGGCGCAACTTTGCCTGTCGCAACAAATGACACGGAAGCAGGCAGAGCGCAAAATCGCAGAACTGAATTTAGAATTATTGAATAAATACTTAGGAATATGAGTGAAAAACCGGTTAATTATTCGCATTTATATAAGCTTGCAATATTTTCGTTTAACTCGACCATAATATATTTGCTTGCTTTTTTTATAACATTTATTGCGCAAACGCTCATAACACAAATGGCTGCCGAGTTGTCGCATATCAAAACCGTTTATGACCATTTTATTCTTATTTTCAAAATCAATAACACCAGTTCGCTGTGGACAGTCGATTCTATTATTTTCATATTTGCTTCGGGTCCTTTTCTTTGTCTGGTAATTGGTTTGATAAGTTTGCGCGTCCACCGGTTGCTCGAAAGTTCGAAAGATTATTTAAGTTTATTTTTATTGTGGCTTTATATACTTTCATTTAATCGATTTTTTGGCGCGTTTATTTCGGGAGTGGTTACGCACAAAGGTTTCGGGTATGTATTAAACTGGATTTATCTGCCGTTTAATGCACAGGTTCTGTTTGCAGCTGGATTTTTGGTAGCTTTGATGCTTATAGGATATTTTACAAATCGATATTTTTTGCACATTTCATTTTCGCAGACATTAATTGCAACCTGGCATTGGCAAATGGTGTACAAATTCGCTGTTGCCATAGTACCAATATTAATCAGTTATGTATTTCTTTGGTTTTTCGATTTTTTTAAAGACTCGATATACGAAATGGTACTCCAGTTGTGTATCTTAATGACTGTCGCACCAATTTTTCGACATTACAGTTACAGGAAACTGTCGGTGTATAAAAAAATAATTTATCCGGCTTGGAGTTATATCATCATTTTTGTATTGGTATTTTGTTGGTTTTACTTATTTACGATGCTTTGATTTTTTTTTGGGACTGCTTTTAGACGTTGTTTAAATTTATAAAAATTCCGCAGGAACGAAATCTTTGTAGAAAAAAGAAATCCATCAAATGTAAGCCGCGTAGCTGCGAAATATCTATTCATCTTATATATTATGTTTTGTAAATAAATTTAAACAACGTCTAACATAAAGTAATTTAATCCAGTCAATGAAAATAAACAATCACATATCCACATAAGCAATTTTTTTTAATTTAACACTGCACCAATACCAAAAAAAACATATCTTTGAAATATCAATCTAAAGTATTAATCAATTAATAATAAGTCATGAAGAAAAAAACATTTCTAACTTTATTAACATTTATTTGCCTGATGCAATTTACTTTTGCGCAAGACGAAGCGCGGCTCTTGCGTTTCCCAACAATTTCGGGCGATAAAATTGTATTTTCGTACGCCGGTGATTTATATTCCGTAGCAAGTGTAGGTGGAATGGCGCGCAAAATTACAACGCACGAAGGTTTCGAAGTCTTTCCAAAATTTTCGCCCGACGGAAAATCATTAGCCTTTACCGGACAGTACGACGGCAACACAGAAGTTTACCTGATGCCTGCCGAGGGTGGAATTCCAAAACGTTTAACTTTTACGGCAACGCTCGACCGCGACGATTTGTCTGACCGCATGGGACCAAACAACATTGTGATGGCTTGGTCGCCCGACAGCAAAAGCATTATTTACCGTTCGCGCCGTTTTGCGTTCAACGCTTTTCGTGGTCAACTTTTCAACGTTTCGAAAGACGGCGGAATGTCAACCGAGATACCTTTGTATAATGGCGGATTTTGTTCGTATTCGCCCGACGGGAAAAAGTTAGCATTTAACCGTGTTTTCCGCGAATTCCGTACATGGAAATATTACAAAGGCGGAATGGCTGACGACATTTGGATTTACGATTTCGAAACAAAAAAAATAGAAAATATAACCAACAATAATGCACAAGACATTGAACCAATGTGGTGCGGCGACGAAATTTATTTCTTATCAGACCGAGACCGAACCATGAATATGTTTTCGTACAACGTTAAAACAAAAGAAACTAAAAAAGTTACAAACTTTACCGATTACGACATCAAATTTCCATCGGCAAACGGCGACAAAATAGTTTTCGAACAAGCTGGTTATATTCATGTATTTGACGTCAAAACACAAAAAGAACAAAAAGTTACCATTCAAATTGCCGATGACGGTTTAAGTGGTCGCGATGTTATTAAAGATGCGACGCAAAATATTTTCTCTTTTGATTTGTCGCCAAGTGGCGAACGTTTAGCTTTTGGTGCACGCGGCGATGTATTTTCTGTTCCTGTTAAAAAAGGCGTTACACGAAACCTGACGCAAAGTTCAAGTGCAAACGACCGCAATGTGCAATGGTCGCCCGACGGACGCTATGTTGCATATATTTCGGACATGAGCGGCGAATTTGAAATTTATATTCAGAAACCCGACGGAACCGAAAAACCAATTCAAATTACAAAAGATGCCGATACGTACATTTTCAATATCGAATGGTCGCCCGACAGCAAAAAAATTGCTTACAACGACCGCAAGAAGCGATTGCGATATGTTGACATTTCTACTAAAACACCGGTTTTAGTCGATACTGCGCGTAACGAAAATATTCGCGGTTTCAGTTGGTCGCCCGATAGCAAATGGATTGTTTACACCAGACCAGACGAACGCGTCAACAAAATATGTTTGTACAATTTAGAAACCAAAAAAATTACCGAAGTTACCGATGATTGGTATAGCGCTGGTGGTGCATCTTTCAGCAGTGACGGTAAATATTTGCTCTTTACTTCGAGCCGCGATTTTAATCCGATTTATAATGCCGTTGAATGGAATTTTGCTTATCAGAATATGAGTAAAATTTATTTTTGTTTGTTGTCAAAGTCAACGGTTTCGCCCTTTGTTCCCGAAAACGATGAAGTCAAAATAATTGAAGAAAATAAAACGTCGGAAAATAAAGACAAACCAAAAGACAAAGATAAAAAAGACGAACCAAAACCGGTTGCCGATATTAAAATTGATTTGGACGGAATTAAAGACCGCATTGTAGTTATGCCATGCAAACCTTCAAATTACGGAAATATTTACTGCATCGATACAAAAGTATATTTTGTTGACCGCCCAAGTGGTGGTGAAGCAACCATAAAAGTTTATGATTTGAAAGACAAAAAAGAAACAAGACTTGGCGAAAAAATGAATTTTCTGATTTCGGCAAATCATAAAAAAATGTTGGTCATCAAAGGTAAAGATTATGCTGTAATTGATATGCCGTCAGCAGAAATAAATATCAAAGAAACAGTAGATTTGTCAAATTTGAAAGTCAAAATAAATAACCAGAAAGAATGGAAACAAATTTTTGACGAAGCTTGGCGTCAATACCGCGATTTCTTTTACGTACCAACGATGCACGGCGTTAACTGGAAAAACATGCACGACAAATATTCCGTTTTGTTACCTTACGTAAAATGTAAAAACGATTTGAATTATTTAATCGGTGAAATGATTGCAGAATTGAGCATCGGGCATTCGTACATCAATGGTGGCGACAAACCGCAGGTTGACAGAATTGCGATGGGATTACTGGGTGCTAAAATTGAAAAACATTCGTCGGGATATTTTCAGGTAAAGAAAATTTTAACCGGACAAAACTGGAACAATACAATGCGCTCGCCTCTTACCGAAACAAATGTAAATGTAAAAGAATCAGATTTTATTATTTCGATAAACGGAAAACCGTTGAATGACGTGAACGATATTTACGAATTGCTTGTTGGTAGTGCCGGCAAACAAATTGAAATGACAGTCAATTCGCAACCGTCGGAAAATGGTAGCCGCAAAGTTGTTGTTGTGCCAATTGAGAATGAAACCGAATTGTATTATTATAACTGGGTTCAGGCAAATATTAAAAAAGTCAGCGACGCTACAAACGGACAAGTTGGCTACATTCACATTCCAGACATGGGCGTTGAAGGTTTGAATGAATTTGTAAAATATTTCTATCCGCAACTCAACAAAAAAGCGCTAATAATTGATGATCGCGGAAATGGTGGCGGCAATGTTTCGCCAATGATTCTGGAACGTTTAAGTCGCGTTGTTTACCGTTCAACAATGTCACGCAATTCATCCGAAGGAAGCACCGTACCGCGCGAAGCATTGCTGGGACCAAAAGTTTGTTTAATCGATAATTATTCTGCGTCGGACGGCGATTTATTTCCTTATGGATTTAAAAAGTTAAAACTCGGAAAATTGGTTGGCAAACGTACTTGGGGCGGCGTTGTTGGAATTTCAGGTCCTTTGGTTTTTGTTGACGGAACCGATTTGCGCAAACCTGAATATGCATCGTATTCTGCTGACATAAGCGACTGGATTATAGAAGGTCATGGCGTTGATCCGGATATTGACATTGACAACAATCCATCAGACGAATACAATGGCAAAGACGCACAACTCGATGAAGCAATAAAAGTTATTCTTGAAGAAGTAAAGAATTTTAAACAATCTGTTCCGCCAATTCCAAACGGACCGGATAAAACCAAATAGATTTAATTGAAAGATGTCATCTTTACAAGATGACATCTTTTTTTTCTGTAACAATTATTTACAAACTTCTTCAACTTTTTTTCGTAAGTCGTCTCCAAATAAATCGTTGGCAATAATTTTTCCATCTTTATCAACTAAAACCGTATGTGGAATTGAACTTACAGCATATAATTTTCCGGCAGCATTTGCCCAGCCAAGAATGTCTGAAACATTTGTCCATGTCAATTTATTTTCGGCAATATATTTTACCCAAGGCGCTTTCTTTTTGTCGAGCGATACGCCATAAATTTCAAAACCTTTTGGGTGAAAATCATTATAGATGGAACTTACATTCGGCATTTCAGCGCGACAGTCTGGACACCATGAAGCCCAGAAATCTATCAACACAACTTTGCCTTTTAATGACGAAAGCAAAACAGCTTTTCCGGTTGTATCGTTCATCGTAATTTCAGGAGCAGGTTGACCAATCGCAACTTTTTTCATCACTTCAACACGCGCTTTCATTCCGGTAATATAAATCGACGAGGCAATAGAATCGTTAAAGCTTCCGGCGATTTTTGCAAGTTCGTCAACAGACAACATCCAGCCAAGCGGTTTGAAAGCAACAAACGCACCAACTGCATTATTTTTATTTGTTTCGACATATCTCATCATAAAAGCTTTTTGTTCTTTTTGAATGGCTTTGCAAGTCGAATCACAAGAACTTGCATCGCAACATTTACCTGCGTCTTTTGCTTCTTTGCATTTTTTCATTTCAGCATCTATACGAGCATCAAATTCGTCGCTTTGTTTCGAAAATGTGAGCCATTGATCGTTCGATTTTGAGCCGGTAACAGTTGTTTTTGCTGAATCAACTGTAACTTCGATTGGCGAATTTTCGATGAAAAATTTTAGCGGAGATTTTTCGTCGCTGTATTTGATGTAATACATTTCGGGAATCGCCACCGTGCCTTTGAAAACGAATTTGCCATCGGCAGTTTCCAAAGAATCGACAGTTACAAAACTTCCGTCAATCATGCGCATCAGCGAAATTTTTGCTTTCGTAACGCCAGTCAACGAACCTTTAATTTCGTAGCCCGCTTGTTTTGCACACGAAAACAAGAAAAAACAAATTGCAATTGTGTAGAGAATTTTTTTCATTTATTTAAATTTTAGATTTATAATTCAGTCATAAAAAAAATTAGCAACGATTTTCAAGTCGTTGCTAATTTTTAAATTTAATTATCGTATAAATAACAATTCACGATACTTTGGTAATGTCCAGATTTCATCGTCGATGATTAATTCTAAACGGTCAATATCATCGCGGATGTCTTCGAAATATGGTTTTACCTGCAACGAATAAGCATCAGCTTTGTCAGCAGAACTTTCGAGATGATTGGCAACTTTTCTTGCTTCAATCATGTCGTGTACTTTCGTTTTTATATTGGTTACGTGTTTCGAAATTACTTTGATGGTTTCCAACATATCACCGGCAGTTGCAAGATAATCTTCATGGTCGTAAAGTTCTTTCAATCCTCGAACATTTTCAATCAAAGTTGTTTGATAACGAATGGCTGTCGGAACAATATGATTAATTGCAAGGTCGCCCAAAACACGCGATTCAATCTGAATTTTCTTTACATATTTTTCAACCAAAACTTCGTATCTTGCTTCGAGTTCTTTTTCCGAGAATATTTTGTTGCTGATTAACAAATGTTCCGATTGTTTAGAAAGATATGCTTTTAAAGCAGCCGGAGCATTGGTAATATTTTTCAAACCGCGACGTGCAGCTTCGTCAACCCATTCTTGCGAATAACCATTGCCTTCGAAACGTACAGCTTTCGATTGAATAATATATTTGCGGATATTGCGTACAAGAGCGTCGTCAAGTTCTACGCCTTTTGCAACTTCGTCGTCCACTTCTTTTTTAAATTGACGCAATTGATCGGCGATTGCAGTGTTCAACAAAATCATTGCTGAACCGCAATTAGCAGCAGAACCAACGGCGCGGAATTCGAAACGGTTTCCTGTAAATGCAAATGGCGATGTACGGTTACGGTCAGTGTTGTCGAGCAAGATGGAAGGAATTTTTGCAAACTCAAGCATCATTTCTTTTTTCTTGTCAGTTCCGGCCATTTTTTCGTAATCATTTTTTTCTATGTCGTCTAACAAACGATTCAAATCTTTACCTAAGAAAACCGAAATAATTGCAGGTGGTGCTTCGTTTGCGCCAAGACGGTGTTCGTTACCTGCCGAAGCAATACCGGCCAACAATAATTCTGAATGTTTATAAACTGCCGCAACTGTATTTACAAGGAAAGTCAAGAATTGTAAATTGCTATGATAATCTTTGCCCGGTTGGAAAAGATTAACTCCGGTATTTGTTGCCATTGACCAGTTGTTGTGTTTGCCCGAACCATTTATACCTTTGAATGGTTTTTCGTGGAACAAAACTTTGAAGTGATGTCGTTGTGCAACTTTTTTCATCACATCCATAATTAATTGGTTGTGATCGATTGCAAGATTTGCTTCTTCGAAAATCGGCGCACATTCAAATTGGTTTGGAGCAACTTCGTTGTGACGTGTTTTAACTGGAATACCTAATTTATATGCTTCAACTTCAAAATCGTACATAAACCATGCAACACGCATTGGAATTGAGCTGAAATAATGGTCTTCCAATTGTTGATCTTTTGCAGAAGCATGTCCCATCAAAGTTCTGTCAGTTAAAACCAAGTCCGGACGTGCATTGTACAACGATTCGTCAATTAAAAAATATTCTTGTTCCCAACCAATGTTCGAATTTACCTTTGTAACATTCGGATCGAAATATTTACAAACATCGGTAGCTGCTCTGTCTAATACGCCCAATGATTTTAACAAAGGAGTTTTATAATCAAGCGCTTCGCCGGTATAGGAAATAAAAACTGTCGGAATAACCAACGTTTTTTCAACAATAAATGCCGGTGACGATGGATCCCAAGCTGTATAACCGCGTGCTTCGAAAGTGTTGCGAATACCGCCGCTGGGGAAACTTGATGCATCTGGTTCAGCCTGAATTAACTGATTACCGTCAAAAGTTTCTATATAAGTATTGTCCATTCGTTCCAAAAAAGCATCATGTTTTTCAGCCGTGCCGTCAGTCAACGGATGAAACCAGTGTGTGTAATGCGTTGCGCCGTGTTCCAAAGCCCAAGCTCTCATTCCATCTGCCACCTGATTTCCGATGATTCTGTCAATTTTGGTACCTTTATCAATAGCGTCAACAACGCTTCGATATGCCTGTTTCGACAGGTACTTTTGCATTTTCGGTCTGTCGAAAACGTTGATTCCAAAATAATCCGAAGGTTTTGCCGAAGGTAGCTGAACCTCAAACGGACGATGTGAAAAGGACTCTTCGAGTGCCTTAAATCTGATAATTGCCATAACAATAGAATTTAATTAAATTTATAATTAATTAATAAAAAAAGCTTTGACACGTTTCAATTCATTAAAGAAATTTTTCGGCATAATTTCTTCAAATTATTTTCTAATAGAAATACTTATTAGACAAATTAAAACGTTATCACTTATTCTATCGACTTGAAATAATAGAATAAAATTTTCACAAAAATAAGCAGCAAAAATATGAAAAATATTTTATCCGACGAAATTTATTTACACAGAACTATTCCTCGCGAAGAAGATATTCGTGGTGCATACTTTCGCGATCAAACGGCTATCATACATTCCATGGCTTTTCGACGTTTAAAACATAAGACGCAAGTTTTTTTTGCGCCCGAAAACGATCACGTTTGTACGCGCATCGAACACGTAATGCATGTGGCAGCTGTTGCAACTTCCATTTGCAAAGGTTTAAATCATTACGGCTGGAATCTCGATACTGAAATGGCGTTCGCTATTGGACTTGGGCACGATTTGGGACACGCTCCATTTGGTCATGATGGCGAACATATTTTAAATGCAAAACTTGGCGGTAACAATGCTTTTGTTCACGAAGTAAACAGTTATCGCGTTGTCGAACATCTAACAAACAATGGCAAAGGTCTTAATTTGACGTATGGCGTTAAGGACGGAATCATTTGTCATAACGGCGAAAAGTACGAACAGTTTTTAACGCCTTTTGAAGTGCCGAATGATCTGGAGAAAATAAAAAACCGCCGCGTAATTCCAAGTTCTTACGAAGGTTGCATTATCAGGTTTTCTGATAAAATTGCATATCTGGGACGCGACATTGAAGATGCAATTGTTGCGAAATTTATCAGTCGCAATGACATTCCAGTTGAAGTCCAGAAACGAATTGGAAATACGAATGGCGAAATTATCGATTATTTTGTGCGCGACGTAATTGAAGCGTCAAAAGAAAATAATAAAATTGGTTTTTCTGACGAAGCTTTTGAGTTAATAAAAATTTTGCGCGACTTTAATTACAAATGTATTTATATGAACGAAAGCAAATTGAATTACAAACCTTTCGCGGTCAAAATTATCAATTCGCTTTTTGATTATTTAATGGATTTAATGTTAAAACTCGGCAACGATTTTCCGAAATATCAGGAACTGCCTTTGAAACTTGATCACGCTTTTGGAAATTATTTAGAGTCGATGGTAAATATTTATAAAGACGAAACCGATCCGAAAGTTGCAGTTACCGACTATGTTGCAGGAATGACAGATTTGTACGCGCTAGAATGTATGAAACAAATTACTTTTCCATCGCCGATTTTTTTCGTATAAGTTTTAAATTTTGGAACAAGGATAATACCGATACTTCGTAACGCGGATAATCGCAGATAAAAAAAATCCGTTTAATCCGTGTTTGAAAATTTGTGTCATCCGTGTTCCAATTAATTCAAAAAAATTTCAACAGAAAAATTTGCGTAATTCAAACAAAATAGACTACTTCGTGCCAAAATAAATTGTATGATAACATTTGAAGAAGCGCTACAAAAAGTTTTATTTCATTCTATCGAAACTGATACTGAAGTAGTCGTTTTACAACAAACTCTGAATCGTATTTTAGCAGAACCGGTTTGTTCAGACATGAACATGCCGCCGTTTGATAAATCTGCAATGGACGGTTACGCTTGTCGCAAAGTCGATTTAAAAAACAAATTAACTGTTATTGAAACTATTCAAGCCGGTGCAATTCCAAAATTAAAAATTGGCGAAAACGAATGTAGCAAAATTATGACCGGCGCAATGATTCCACAAGGCGCTGATTATGTTGTCAAAATTGAAGATACTGAAATTGTTGATGGAGATAAAGTAATTCTTATCAATGACAGATTAGAAGATAACATTTGTTACAAAGGAGAAGACGTAGTTGTTGGTCAGGAGGTTTTACCAAAAGGAATTTTAATCAGACCACAACATATTGCTGCTATGGCTTCGGCAGGTTGTGCAAAACCGAAAGTTGCCGTTCAACCGCGCGTTGCAATAATGGCAACCGGCAGCGAGTTGGTCGAACCAAATGAAATTCCTGAAATATCGCAAATTAGGAACAGTAATGGTTCGCAGTTAATTGCACAAGTTATTAATGTAGGTGCTGTCGCTAATTATTACGGCATTATTCCAGACACAATTGATGCAACATTCAACGCAATCGAACAGGCGACAAACGAAAACGATGTGATACTTTTAACTGGTGGCGTGTCGATGGGCGATTTCGATTTTGTTCCGCAAGTATTGGAGAAAGCAGGTTTTAAAATTATTTTTCAGTCGATAGCTATTCAACCCGGTAAACCAACTTTATTGGCAGTCAAAAACAACAAAATTTGTTTCGGACTTCCGGGAAATCCGGTTTCGTCTTTCACGCAGTTTGAATTGTTAGTGAAACCATTGCTATATAAAATGATGGGGCACAATTACAAACCTTTGGAAATTAAAATGCCATTTGGTTCAACATATTCACGCAAACGAACTGATCGTTTAGCGTGGCTGCCGGTTGTTATTTTTGACTGCAAAGTCAAACTAATAGATTATCACGGCTCGGCGCACATAAACGCATTGACAACTGTGCAAGGATTGATTGCGATTGAAATTGGCAAAAACAAAATTGACGAAGGAGAATTGGTAGATGTACGACTCATTTAACCGCAACATTAATTATCTCCGTATTTCGGTTACTGACCGTTGCAATCTGCGTTGTACGTATTGTATGCCAGCCGAAGGTGTTCCATTAATGCGTCATGAAGATATTTTGAGTTTCGATGAAATTGTTGAAGTCGTAAAAGTGGGCGTCAAATTAGGAATAAGAAAAGTGCGCATTACCGGTGGCGAACCATTGGTGCGCAAAAATATCGTCGGTCTGATAAGAATGCTCCGAGCAATTCCCGAAATCAAAGATTTGTCGATGACCACAAATGGAATTTTGTTGCCAAAATTTGCAGTCGATTTAAAAGAAGCAGGTATCACACGCATAAATATAAGTCTTGATACAATGGACGAAACGGCTTATAACAAAATTACACGTCTTGGATTTTTGGACGAATTGTTTGCCGGAATAGAAGCTGCTAAATGCGTTGGTTTCAATCCAATTAAAATTAACTGCGTCATTAAAGAAAGTCCCAACGAACCGAACGCTATTGCCGTTAAAAAATATTGTACAGAAAATAACCTTATAATAAGGTACATTCGCGAAATGGATTTGGAAGAAGGTTTGTTCTGGCAAGTCAATGGTGGCGATGGTGGCGATTGCATCAACTGCAACCGTTTGCGTCTTACAAGCAACGGAAAAATAAAACCTTGTCTGTTTAATAATCTGGAATACGACGTCAGAAAAATGGGCGCTGAAAATGCTTTTCTTGCTGCTGTAAAAAATAAACCTGCTTGTGGAACTGCGAATAACATAAACCATTTTAACAATATAGGAGGTTGAGTTTTGAAAATTTTGAAAATTATTCCGGATAAATGTTTGAAAAAAATATATCAACAAAAATTATATATCTCAAAATTTTTCGTAATTTAGATGCAAAAATAAAAACAGAAATATGAGAAATGGAATTTTCTTCTTTATTGCAATAATAATCGCAGTTGTTGTATATCATTTTTTACTTTTAGTAGGTAAACTTCTTGCATTGTTGTTAGTTGCAGTTATAGCAGCCGTAATTTATTTTTATTTTTTCCGCAATAAAAAATCTGACAATTATTAAAAACAATATTCACAAATAAACGATTGTTTTATGGGACTTTTAAATATGTTCAACAAAAAAAAGGATGAAACACCGGCGTATGACATCAATAATATGAAGATAACCGATCTTCAACTTGGCTTCCTTTTAGACTACGACTTGAAAACTTGGGAGGTAAAAGAAGTTTATGAATACGATTGGGGCAACGACTTTTTTTCGTACGAATATCAATTAGACAGTGGCGAAGAAATTATCTACCTGAGCATTGAGCACGACGATGAATTAGAATTAGAAGTTTGTAAAAAAATAAATGTTCGTGCTATCGACGAAAATCTTCCGGAATACATTGCACAAAATCAATTTCCACCACCAAAAGTAGTTTACAAAGGAATTACATTTTTCCGCGACAGTGAAAATCCCGGATACTTCCGCAATGTAGATACCATGAAGCCCGACGAGTCAGAAGAATTTATTTCGTGGGATTATTACGACGAAGACGATAAACAAACTCTTTGTGTTGAACAGTGGGACGACCGTGTTTTCGAAGCAGCATTTGGCAAAGTAGTAAAAGAATATGAATTTTCGAATATAATGCCGGGCAAGCATAAATAATTACGAATTAAAAATTACGAATTAAGAATTATGTAATCATGAAAAAATTATTGTTTTTTTTAATCTTACTGCCAATATTTTTTAGTTGTGGTGGCGGAGACGAATTTAAAAAAAATCCGGTTGACAATCTCATTCGTGACATGAACAAAGAACCAACATTCACTATTGTTTTGTATGACATGGATGTCGAAGGAACTTTTGCAAGAACATTCAAACATCAGTACCAAATTATTACTGAGCGCGACAGCGAACCAGTTGAAAAAATAACACCTTGGATGGATGTAAACGACAATTTTTACCGGCTTCATGAAAATGACATGGGAATGGAAATTGCATCAAAAACATCAGACGGCAAAGTTCACAAACAAGTTGCTCCAGCGGGTTTCTCTAATTATGTTGGCAACACGCATTATGGACATTGGAGCAACAATTCGTCGGGCGATAGTTTTTGGGAATTTTACGGAAAATACGCAATGATGAGTAATTTGATAGGTCTTGCAACAACTCCAATTCGTATGTCATATTATTCCGATTATCACACGCATTATTGGGGAAGTGGCAGATCATATTACGGACCTTCGGATTCTTACGGACGTTCAACCTGGGGTTCAAGCAGCGCACACGTTGAAGCCACAAAACCAACGTCAGCATTCAAGAGCAGAGTAAACAGCAAAATTTCGCGTAGCGCTCCACGCTCAACTTCGGGTAGTTCCGGTTCCAGTTTCAGAAGTCGTGGCGGCGGCGGCGGAAAATAATTAAGAATTAATAATTAACAATTAATATTATGACTTTAATATTAGATAAATTTTTATTTGCATTGATTTATTTTGCAAGTTGCTTCATACTTTTTTTAATTGGAAAATTTGCCTACCAGCTTGTACATAAATATGTACACATCAAATACGAATTAGTCGAAAAAGATAATTTCGCTTTTGCCGTCGCGCATACAGGATATTTATCTGGTTTGTTGCTTGCAATCGGTGGTGCAATAATAGGTCCATCACACGGATTGTTAATAGACCTGAAAGATATTTTTGTTTATGGACTTCTGGCAGTTGTTTTATTAAACCTGTCTTTGTATATCAACCAAAAATTGATATTGCGAAAATTCAGCGTTTACAAAGAAATTTTTCAGGATCAAAATACAGGCTCCGGCGTAATCGAAGCTGCTAATGGAATATCAACTGGATTGATAATTCTTGGCGCTGTATCGGGCGAAGGTGGCGACTGGTTAACTGCGGTTATCTTTTGGATTATTGGTGAAGCCTTGCTGGTTATAACTGCATTTGTTTACCAATGGATAACTCCCTATGATGACCTGGCCGAAATTGAACGCGACAATGTAGCTGCAGGACTTGGAATGGCAGGTGCATTGGTTGCAATTGCAAACTTGATTCGATACGCAATTATGCACGACTTTGTAAGCTGGGAAGATTCATTTATGCGGATTGGTATTAACTTTGGACTTGGAATTATTTTACTTCCAGTAATGCGTTTCCTTGCTTCGAAAGTTTTATTGCAAGGCAGAAGCATCACAGCAGAAGTAATGCAAGACAAACCAAATAATGGTGTCGGATTAATCGAAGCATTTGCATATATTGGTGGTTCTATTTTAATTACCTGGTGTTTTTAAATTTATAGATTGTACTTGTTAATTTGTAAAATACAAGAATTACTGACTTTTCAGTTTTTTTGTATTTTTGAATTATTAATTATGCGTATTTATGGTCGATTCTGTTACGTTGCTTGATTATTCTGGAAAATTCGAATTTGAAACTATTGAAACATTGGTTAACCAAGTTAAAAGTTGCGTCGAAGGAATCGAATGCAAGCTTCCTGTACGTAAAAAAATTGTAAATATCTGCGTTGAATGTCTCGAAAATATTTATAAATATTCGATATTAGGTCAAGCTGATACAATTTTTTTAGACAAATTTAATGCGGTTGTCAAATTACAGAGTGATTCTTCAATACTTTTTTTAGAAACCGGTAATACAATTCATAATGCTAAAATTGAAAACTTAAAAAACCGCATAAGCGAAATGAATAAACTTTCAAGAGAACAGCTCAAAGAAAAATATGATGAAATAATTAATAATACTCAAATCAATGAAAAAGGTGGAGCCGGTTTGGGTTTGCTCGACATTGCGCTAAAATCCGGCAATCCGTTGGAATATGAATTTAAAGCGGTTGACGATAATTTATCTTTTTTTAAAATTAAAATTCAAATAAATTTAAAATAAAATTTTATGAATCCATTGCATATTGAAAAAACGAACAACTCACCCGAAGTTATTTTTAATCCAGAATTAAACAAATTTTCGATTAAAGGAGAATCGCGACCGGAAGATGTGCAAAATTTTTACAGTAAGATTGTAAAATGGCTCGATGATTATATGAATGAACTTGTTAATAATAATAATTTACAACCTTTGACTTTTGATTTATATTTAGAGTATTTCAATTCTGCATCTGCAAAATCAATTTTATCTGTCATAAAAAAAGTGAGCGAATTTCTGGAACATAAAATACCTGTAACTATCAATTGGATTTATGAATCGGATGACGAAGATATGCAAGAAACCGGACAAGAAATGTCGCGTTATGTTAAAACACCATTCAAATTTACAGTAATTGACGTGTAGTATACAGATGACATTTCAATGAGATGTCACTTTTATCTCCAACAATTTTTTCAGCCATTCGAAATACAATGCAACATAAAATACCAACGCCATAATCCACAATACTATAAAATTAAACCAAAAAGTATCAATATGCAACGTACCGATTTTTTTGTATGGGGCATAGAAATGCGAACGCCCGTAATTTGTTTCAGGCGGCATATAAATGGGATTAGAAATCGGAATGATATGGTTATTCACCTCATAAAATTTTGTTAATTCCATTGCATTCAAAACCAAATCGGCAAGCGACTGGTTGTAATATTTTGACCGCAATACATTTAATTCATCGGCATTTTTCAAATTAGCAACAAACACTTGCATTTTTTTATCTTTGATTTGGGTTGCTGCATTTATTTTGTCGAAATAAAATTTTTTTAGACGTTCCAGATATTGCTTTGTTTGCGACGCAATAGCAGTCGTGAAAAGTTTTGGTTCCAACTGCATAATTTGATCAAATTTAATCGACGACATTTTTTGTAATCCTAAGATTTCATTTTGTAATGTTTTTAAATTTTCGGGTACGACATTATTTGCGTCTTGTTTGTTAATTGCATAAGCCAATTCATCAACCTTCGACTGTAACTGCGAAATCAAACCAGACGCAATATAAGTATTGTATTTGATGACTAATTCGTCATCGAAAAAATATTTCTGGTATTCGTTATTTTTAAACTGCACAACAACCAGTGCTTCGTAAGACCAGCGTGACGGCATTATATCGCCAAGTACCGGAACCAAATCAGCCGAGCCAATGAAATTATTCAGTTTGTCAAATTTAACAAGCAAGCCACTAAATATTAATTGCGGAACAATAATAAAGGGAATTAAAATGTAAACTGTAATAACAGAATTAAATGCCGATGAAATATTTAAACCAATCAGATTTGCAACGAAGGATGTCGAAAACAAAATCAACCAATAAGCAACTGTCAAACCTTTTATGCCAAGCAACGAATTGCCAATCAGTACAAACAACAACGTCTGAAAAGCGGATAAAATAAACAGAATTACAACTTTTGAATTGATATAGCTAAACCAGCTTAAATTCAGAAATTTTTCGCGTTGGCGGATTTTGCGATCTTTTATAATTTCTTCGGCGCTGACAGTCAGTCCAACAAACAATGAAACAATGACGCTCATAAAAATGAAGGCGGGCAAATTAGAATTTTTGGCGAAAACATAAGTTCCGTGTGGGTCGTCATAATCAATGTACCTCGTTACAAAACCAAGAATAAATGCCAGCAAAGGCGCTTCGAGCAAACTAATAATTAAATACTGCCGGTTAGTTATTTTAGACATAACGTCGCGCGAAATAAATATTTTTAACTGTTTGAACAATCCCGGAATTTTGAATTGATTTGAAGGAAGCTCCGTTTTAAATGATTTAATATTAAGGGTGGGAACAATTTTTTTGACAAACGCGTCGTACCATTCCTGTTGACTTATTTTTCGTGTTTTGGTTAGCTTACCGTATTCGTCAACAACTTTCGATTCTATAATTTGCAAAACTTGTTCGGGATTGACATTGCCGCATGTCAAGCAATGACTTTCGGTAGCGTTGATATGATTGATTTGCGCTTTAAAATATAAAACTGCGTCGGTGGGGTTTCCATAATAAATCGGATAGCCGCCTTTGTCCATAAAAATAAGTTTATCGAACATCTTGTAAATGTCAGATGAAGGTTGATGTATGTTTACGATAACCAATTTTCCTTTGTAGGTAAGTTCTTTTAGTAAATCCATTACCATTTCCGAATCCATTGACGACAATCCGGATGTCGGCTCGTCAACAAACAAAACCACCGGTTCGCGGATTAGTTCGAGTGCAATATTCAACCGTTTGCGTTGGCCGCCGCTTATAAATTTATTTAACGGACTTCCAACTGTCAAATCTTTGATTGCAAATAAATCTAACTCCGCCAAAATAAAGTTAACACGGTTTTTTATTTCGTTATCGGGCAAATTGTCAAAGCATAATTGCGCATTGAAATAAAGATTTTGATAAACGGTCAGTTCGTCCATCAATAAGTCGTCTTGCGGAATAAAACCAATTAAACCTTTTATCTTGTCTTTCTCTTTATAAATATCAAAACCATTGATACAGATTTTGCCATTTTGCGGTTCGAGCGTTCCGTTTAAAATATTAAGTAATGTTGATTTTCCGACGCCACTTCCACCCATAATTCCAACCAAAGTGCCGGTGTTTTCAGAAAAAGAAAATCTTTGCAAACCATTCGGACTGTTTGGAAAATGAAATTCAGCTTCTTCGACAGTAAATGTTATGTGTTGTTTATTATTTTCTTCGAGAAATTTATTATTGACGTCGGCAAAATAAATGGTTTGTATTTTCGAACCACGAATGATTGAACCTTTGTCAAATAGACGAATGCGAGGGGATGAAATTAAATGTCCGTTTAAATAAAGTTCCTGATGTCCAAAATATTTTAGAAACATTGTATTTGTGTTTCGGACAATCAAAATTGCAATTGGTTTGTCAAGTCCATTTATTGTTAAATTTTGTTGATTGTCGTTTGCATTATTTGCGTTTGATTGTATTATAAGCAAATTATTTTTGTTGACAATGCGATCGTAATAGCCAAATACAAATTCCTTAAACTGAATAAATTCGTCGTGCAAAATTTTAAAACTGTCGGCAACCGTTTCGGCAAATTC